>Ga0207648_10002631_pt1 | contig 19216 bp, 15 predicted proteins | sample KBSMisM32_FD_184310 | JGI IMG/M metagenome (GOLD analysis project Ga0207648, IMG submission 184310) | Miscanthus rhizosphere microbial communities from Kellogg Biological Station, Michigan, USA - KBS Miscanthus M3-2 (SPAdes) (version 2) | ecosystem: Host-associated > Plants > Roots >...
TTTTCAATATGCAGGTCAACTACTGTTCTCGCAGGTTCAAGGTGACGACGTGCTTCCTTTGCATTATATACCTTGTAGCCTTTGGATGCAAGGATTCCTGTCTCTAATGGTTCCTCATACGGTCTGCCGGGGTATTGCTCAAAAAGGCGATATGAAAAGGTAGCTTCGTTCTTCTTCTTTAATTCTTCAATCCGGGCAAATAGCTGCTTTGGTTTCAGTTTAAGAGATGCCTCATAATGATCCGCTTTATTCTTATCTGGCGGAGTCAAGATAAACTCAAAATCAAATGAAGGATTATCATTCAGATCCGAGAAAGGAAGATCATGCAGGTAAAAATCCTGGAAGGGACTAATGCTGTTCTTTAATTCAAACTCAGGGTTCCCAAAAAAGTTTTGCTTATAAATAAATTCAAAGGCGTTATAGGTCTTGTTGACCAGGTGCAGTTTCAGCGTCTCCACCACATCATCTCCAAACTCATCAGTTGTCATTACAGGAAGAAAGGTCATCCATACTCCATCTGCTACTTTTGGTTCATTGCCTTTTTCTTTCTTCAGATCATCTACATATTTCTTTTCCTTTTTTGCCGGGAAAAGCTTTTTCTCCGTAAATCGTTTGAAATAGGGAAAATCGATCTGGTCAATGTATACAGGAAATTTTACTCCCTTTACATCCACTGTTACCATCTTATCGTTGATGAAATCGATGATCTCGCCTTCTTCGTTGGAATGAAGAATTAATACCTTATCGCCTATCTGATATTTCATTTGCCAGAGTCAGTATTCAAAATTAGGATGAGCGGCCTGCCAGCTTACTTTTCCTGTACCCATAGAGAAAATAAATGACCAGTCCTATCAGGAGCCAACCCAAAAACCAGGCCCAGTTACTTTTGGTCATTCCTGTCAGTAAATAAAGGCAGGTTGTCACTCCCATTAGTGGAATCAGGCTGTATTTTTTAATAAATGTGACAATACTGAGTATTATGCAAATTCCCCAGAAGAGTAGTATAGATATTTTAGGTGTGGCCAGGTCCATAAAACTAACCCTCAAATTTGGGTCAGGGTTTGTATAATCCGGATTGGCTGAAAAATCAAAATTAAAGGCATCGGAGAAGTATCCTTTGGCATAAACCGCGATTAATACGATAGCAAGAGCAACCAGTAGCGGGTAAATAAACTGTCCATTGATATATGGCAGGTGGAATCTTCCTGCCACTTTTTCTTTCCTGGGTATCAGCAACACGCCCCCGCAAACCAGCACAAAAGCAAACAACGTTGCTATGCTGGTAAAGTCAAGTACAAACTTCTTGTCTGTAAATAAAATGGGAATACCAACTACTAACCCTGTTACGATACTGGCAAATGATGGGGTCTTAAATTTCGGATGGATCTTCTGAAATACAGGGGGCAATAATCCATCGCGACTCATGCTCATCCAGATACGCGGCTGTCCCATTTGGAATACCAGCAGGACACTTGTCATAGCTACCACAGCACAAATTGATACCAGTAATTGCATCCATCCAATATTCAAATTCTCTTTTTCAAAAATAAATGCCAGTGGATCACCTACTCCCAAGAACCGGTAGTTAACTGCACCTGTAAGCGTTAACGTAAGCAGGATATAAATAACTGTGCATATTACAAGGGAAAGTATCATACCTCTTGGAAGGTCACGTTGAGGATTCTTACTTTCTTCTGCCAGCACACTTACCGCATCAAACCCGATATAGGCAAAGAAAACACCGCTCACGGCCGCCATTACTCCACCAAATCCATTTGGCATAAAGGAATGCACGCCTGCATCATTTACCGGCGTCCAGTTCCCGGTTGTACCAAGGGAAAATATCATTCCCCCTCCCACCAGTATGATCAGCGCAACAATGGCAAGCTTTAAGATCACCATTACATTGCTGAAATTCCGGCTTTCTTTTATTCCAATGTATACAAGTATACTGATTAAAATATTGATGATAAAGGCAGGAAGATCAAGAATGATCCGTAAACCGCCAATCATTGGGGCTGTATTCCAGGTTTGAATCAACTCATCTGTTTGCGGGCCTGCCGTCAGCTTTCCTAACACAGCCTGATGAGCTTCTGCATAGCTGCAGGTAAGATAATCCGGAATATGAATATTTAATTTGCTTAGAAACGATGTAAAATAATCACTCCAGCTAAAGGCTACATAAATATTCCCGATGGAATATTCCATGATCAATGCCCAGCCGATGATCCAGGCAAATACTTCTCCGAAACTTGCATAGGAATAAGTATAGGCGCTTCCCGCAACGGGAATACGGCTGGCAAATTCTGAATAACAAAAAGCAGTAAATGCACAGGCTATACCGGTAATTATAAATAATACAACAACACCCGGACCTCCTTTATTTACTGCTTCTCCCAGGCTGCTAAAACTTCCTGCACCTAAAATAGCTGCAATGCCGAAAAATGTAAGATCCTTTACTGTAAGAACTCTTTTTAATCCGCCTCCGTGTGTCTCATCACCTCCTTCCGCTAAAATTGATTCTATCTTCTTTGTTCTGAATAATGAATTTGCCATCAGCAGGTGGGTTTGGTAATGAAAATAGGATTTTTACCTCAATATTCCCTTTTTACCAGGAAAAGCGCGAGTTCCTTTAATGGTTCCTTTCTTTTGGAGATAACAGCTACATCTTCCAGGTGAATAAATGCTTCATCCAGGAACTGGTTTTTCAATTTCAAAGCCCATTCATCTACCTTACATTCCTGGAACAGGTTTACAACCTTTGTTACTTTATCGGGACTGTCAGTAGCTAATAATTTCTTTAATTCTTTTTGTTGTGTCGGACTGGCAGTCTCAAATGCATGAATCAATAGAAAGGTCTTTTTGTTGGATTTAATATCTCCCCCAACCTGTTTTCCAAATTTGGCTGGATCTCCAAAAGCATCCAGATAGTCATCCTGGACCTGGAAGGCAAGTCCCAGTTTCTTTCCAAACTCATAAATAAGATTTTGATTTCTTTCACCTGCCCCTCCCAGTATGGCTCCCATTTTAAGACAGGCTGCAAGCAATACTGAAGTCTTTAGCTCGATCATATTCAGGTATTGCTCATGAGAAACTATTTCCTGCTTTTCAAAATCCATATCCAGCTGTTGCCCTTCACAAACTTCACGGGCCGTTTTATTGAATAGGCCAAGTATCTGGTGAAGTACTGAGACATCAATTTTGTTAATCAGATCATATGCTGCAACCAGCATAACATCTCCAGCAAGAATTGCCGTGCTTTCCCCGAATTTTTTGTGCACGGTTTCCATGCCCCTTCTTAAGGGAGCTTTATCCATTATATCATCATGAATAAGAGTAAAATTGTGAAGCAGTTCTATAGCGGCTGCCACTTCCCAGGCATCTGGCTTCAGATCATCAAATAATTCATTTCCCATGAGGCAGAGAATGGGACGCACTCTTTTGCCGCCAATTTTTAGAAAATACTCATTGGGTTCATATAGTGAGGTTGGTGTGGAAGGAAAATGGGGGTGATTAAAATAGTCAGCAAATTGAGCGGACAGTTGTTCAAATGAGTGCATACGGCGAAGTTATAACAGGCTATTTATTCTTCTTCTTTTTCTTTGTCTTATCCATGTTTGCCGCATCCAGTTCATTTGCTATCACCCACTCATAATCCAGCTGCCTGCGGGTGAGATTGGCTGATATCACTTTGATCCAAACCTTATCTCCCATTCGGAATTTCCGGCCACTTCTCATACCTACCAGGCAATAATCAGTTTCAACGTGGCGGAACTCATCGTATTCCAGCAGGCTGTTGACACTTACGAGGCCTTCGCATTTATGCTCCACCGTTTCCACCCAAAATCCAAAGCTGGCCACTCCACTTATTACACCTTCAAATTCCTCTCCAACATAATTCTTCATATACTGGACCTGCTTGTACTTATTGGCTGCACGTTCTGCTTCCATGGCTGCGCGTTCGCGCTCACTGGAATGCTTGCATTTATCTTCCAGTTTTTTGTCGGGATGAACATTATTATCCAGCACCTCCTGTAATATGCGGTGCACCATTACATCCGGATAACGCCTGATGGGAGAAGTAAAATGGCAGTAATGTTCAAACCCCAATCCATAATGTCCAAGATTCTCGGTAGTGTATTTTGCCTTTGCCATGGTGCGGATACCCAGTTGTTCCAGTACATGCTGCTCAGGTTTACCATTTGCATCTTTCAGTAACTGGTTAAAGGAGGCTGCAATAGCTTCCGGTGTTGAGGAATCAAACTTGTGTCCGAATTTATTAGCGAATGCAATAAAAGGCAATAACTTTTCTTCATCCGGTGTATCATGGATTCTATAAGGAAAAGGAATTGCTTTCCCTTTGATTTTGGCCTTGCTCACATTCTCTGCTATGTATCGATTAGCCAATAACATAAATTCTTCAATCAACTGATGTGATTCCTTGCTCTCCTTGATCATAATCCCAATGGGATTTCCTTTTTCATCCAGTTTGAACCTGACTTCCTGTGATGAAAAATTAATAGCGCCCTTTTGTATTCTTTTCCTGCGCATTCTTTGTGCAAGATCATTCAGGATCAGCACCTCTTCTGAAAATTCTCCTGTTTTTTCGTCAATGATCGCCTGTGCATCTTCATAAGTGAAACGATGATTGGAATGCATCACTGTTCTTCCAATCCAATATTGTTTTACTTCTGCCTTTGGTGTGATCTGGAAAATAATTGAGAAAGTCAGTTTATCCTCATTGGGACGCAGCGAACAAAGTACATTTGAGATATGCTCAGGCAGCATGGGATTCACCCTGTCTGGCAAATAAACAGAAGTAGCTTTCTGATAAGCTGCTTTGTCGAGGGCAGTATCCGGTTCCACATAATAACTTACGTCAGCAATATGCACTCCTATTTCGTATATCCCGGTCTTTAGTTTCCGGAATGAAATGGCATCATCAAAATCTTTTGCATCAGCAGGGTCGATAGTAAAGGTTAAGATATCCCGTATATCCTTCCGTTTCCTGATCTCTTCAGCGGGAATGGTATCTGGTATGCGGGCTGCCACTTCAAGTGCATCCTCCGGGAATTCAAGTGGAAATCCATTTTCCAAAAGGATCTCTTTCATGGCAGCATCGTTACTGTTTTCCGGGTCAAGAATGCTGACCACCTCTCCAACAGGTCGTTTATCATCCTGGTCCCATTTCAGCAGGCGAGCCACTACCCTGTCGTTATTTTTTGCATTATTAATATTGGAAAGTGGAATGAAAAGATCAGGCATTGGCTTATCCCCATCAGGCACAAAAAAAGCAAAGCCTTCATTCATTTGAATATGGCCAATGAATTCTGATCGCTTCCTTTCGGTTACCTCAATAACCTCTCCCTGTAGCCGGCGGCCATTTCCTTTCTTTACCCTCACTATCACGGTATCACCGTGCATGGCCATATTCAGATCGTTATGGCGGATCAAAATATCAGTTTCTACAGACGGAACTATAACAAAGCCCATTCCTGAACGTGTAATTTCGAGTACTCCTTTTAATGTCTTGCCTGTTGAACCACCACCGCTTTTGTGCTTCTTCTTTGTTGAATTTTTTCTTCCCATCTGTTTATTGTTTTGAAAAAAACCTGCCTTTTTGCTTATTTAAAGTTCTGTATAAAATCATGGACTGACTGGTCAAACGACTGCTGTTCACCAAATAAAAAATCATGCCTGACGGGCAGTACGTACAGGGGCCAGTCTTTAATTTCTGAACCAAATTTCAACAATCGGACAGCGTCCTTTTCTGTTGTCAAAATGATCCGGTTGAAACCCTCAATTCCGTCAAATTTTCGCTTCATTTCATTGAGGTCATCTATAGTGAATATATGATGATCTGAATATTGTAACAAGTTGTATTCCCTGCTATGCCTTTCCAGCCATGCCTTCAGCGGTGCAGGATTGGCGATACCCGTTACCAGCAATACACTGGTTTCTTCAGTAATGGAACAGCCGGACCCTGTCAGGATATGATAAGGTTTATCGTACTGGATGCTGGTAAAGAACAAAGATTGATCTTTTTTGGGATGGATCTCCCCTGCCAGTTTTTCCTTTTCTTCAATGCTGAGTGAAGGATCGCATTTGGTGACTACTATGATCTGCGCACGCTTGTATTGGGATTTCAGGTCCCGAAGATCACCTGTGGGCAAATAAAAGTCACGGGTAAATAGATTGCTGTATTCGGTCAAAAGGATATTAAGCCCCGCTTTTACAGCCCGGTGCTGGAAGGCATCGTCCAGGATAATAGCTTCCGTATCCGGCCGGTCATGCAGTAACTGGGGTATTGCCACCAGCCGTTCCTCTCCTACAGCCACGGCAATATCCGGGAATTTTTGATGAAACTGCATGGGCTCATCTCCGATTTCAAGTGCTGTTGAATCAGCCGTTGCCAGTGCATAACCTTTTGTCTTTCTTTTGTAGCCCCGGCTCAGGGTTGCTACTTTATATTTTGGGTTAAGCAATCGTACCAGGTACTCTACCATTGGGCTTTTACCGGTGCCACCTACTGAAAGATTTCCAACACAAATAATGGGTAAACCAAATGAGCTGGAACGGGAAATTTTATTGTCATATAGCCAGTTGCGGATACTAATACCAAACCAGTATAACAAGGCAAAGGGTAAAAGTAAAATGCGAAAGGATTTCAGGAATAAATTAGAAAACATAAACGTTCCGCGGGGTGATACAAAGGTCCAAAGGTACGTCAAATTGATCCCTGTCCTCAATTAATGGGATTGGGTCAAAATAGCAGAAACCGACCTTTATGCAATCGGGACGGCAACCTGAAAGGTACTTATCATAAAAACCTTTCCCATAGCCCACCCGGTAACCTTTTTCATCAAAAGCCAGTAATGGCACAAATACCAGGTCAATCACATCTGTTGCTACCTCGGCTCCATCGCGGGGTTCATAAATATTCAGGTCCTGTTTGGTAAATGTGGTATCAATATCGGTGGCTACTGCCTGCATGATTCCGGTAGCAAAATCGGCTACAGGATAGCATATCTTCAATTCAGGATTACGAAAGCGAAGGAATTCAGTAAATAGATGGGTGTCCGGCTCATTGTTTTCTTCAATCGGCCAGTAAGATAGAAGGGAATAGATGAAAGGTAGTTCTGCACTTTGAAACTGGATCAACAACAGATCATCCAGCTTGCTTCTCTCCTGCTCACTTAATCCCATTCGCTTCTCCCGGTATAGTTTTCTTACTGCCCCTTTTTTCATTCGCTACCCGTTTTAACTTCCTTATTTATAAAAATAGAGAATATGGTAGTGCCATAATTTTTTTCTGTTTTATAATTGGGAAATGTTTTATAATCATTCCTGGGTGTATGTTCCAGTACAAACCAGCCGTTCTCATTCAATAACCTCTTTTCAAAGATCAACCGGGGAAGATCGTCGATATTCTTCAGTGCATAGGGAGGTCCTGCAAAAATAAAATCAAAGCTCTCTGTACATTGTTCAATAAACCGGAAAACATCCATTTTGATCGTCTTCAGGTTTTCGATATGCAGTGCCTGCATGGTCTTTTTAATAAACTCATACATGGATGTATCTTTTTCTACAATGGTCAGATCACTGGCTCCGCGCGAGGCTAACTCATAGCTGATACTCCCGGTACCTCCAAAGAGATCGAGCGTTTTAATTCCTTCTATATCGAGACTATGCTGAATAACATTGAACAGGCCTTCTTTTGCAATATCTGTTGTTGGCCTGGTATAAGGCATTTTGGAAGGTGGATTGAATTTTCTTCCTCCGTGTTCTCCTCCTATGATTCGCATAAGGCAAGGTCATTGAGCGACGTAAAAAAATGAGAGGGGTAATTATCTTCTTCTTTAACGGGTAATAACCATGAAGGTTCGCGGAAACGGATATTTAAAAAATATTGAACCAGTTCCCTGTAGAGGTTGGATTCTTTCTCAATGAGTCCGGTTACAGCAATTTTTACCTGTTGCTGGGAAAATCCGAATTCGGTACAAACCTTTACAAGATAATAGAGCACATCATCAAAAGTGGTATAGGAAAATGTTTGAGCCATGAGCAGGCGATTTCCTTTACTTGCCAGCACCACAAAATCATTATTCCTGAAATCAATCAGCAGGCTTCCTTCCATTGCAGTATTATCGATCAGCCTGACTCCTATAGTGTAACTGTGGTAAAAATGTCCCTTAGGGAAATGACGCGTTGCCCATTCTTTAACCACACTCGGAACTGCAAAAATGTTTTTCAGTTGCCAGCCAGTTATATCCTGGGTTAAGATGGAATGGCTACCATTGACACCATACATTAATTCCAGCAACAAACTGTCGTTGCCTGTATAAGAAGCGGGAGGCACCAGTACACTTTGAGGATGGTCATAAGCTATCAGTATTTTGGAAAATTCTCTTCTTAATTCAGGGTGGGCAGTATACAATTCTTCCAGTTCAAGGTTCCAGGTTTGTTCCCCTGCATACCATACCAGGCGCAACAGTTCTTTAGATGCCTGTTCCAAATGGCCCGACGAAATGGCAAAACCCAGGTGTTTTTCACCTATCCTAAGTGATAATACCTGTTCCCCTTCGTAACCATTACCCTCTTTTTCGATATTATAAATCTGTTTCAAGTCTGCAATGTTAGGGAAAAATAATTATTGTAGGTTTGCTGCCTTTTTGAACACGGATATGGCTTCAATTTTTGATCCTTATGGCAACTTCTATCCAGGATACTGACTTACAGGTAAAAGCTTCCACCAGGCAGGTTTTGAAAATTGCTTTGCCCATCAGCCTTGCCATATTTGTGCCACAATTCAACTTAATAATCAATAATATCTTCCTGGGGCATTATAATCAGGAGTCTTTGGCAATTGCCAGCATAGCTGGTGTTTATTACCTGGTATTTGCCATGATCGGTTTTGGCCTCAACAATGGGTTACAGACATTGATCGCCCGGCGTGCGGGGGAAAACAGGCCTGAGGAGATAGGTAAGATCTTTGCTCAGGGAGTATTGATCTCATTTATTATAGCTGCAATCGGAATTGCCACCACCTGGATGGTGGCGCCATTGATCTTACCAAAGCTGATCTCACCTGATCACGCTGTACAGGTCATTTCCTTTTTGAAGATCAGGATCTGGGGGCTTCCCTTCCTTTATATCTATCAAATGAGGAATGCCCTATTGGTGGGTACCAATCAAAGTAAATTCCTGGTAACGGGCACACTTGCAGAAACAATTACCAATATTGTTTTTGATTACCTGTTCATTTTCGGTAATGGAGGATTTCCAGAGCTGGGATTTAATGGAGCTGCGGTGGCTTCCATTATTGCCGAATTCATGGGCATGTTTGTCATATTTGCCGTTATCCATTATAAAGGGATCAGCAGGCGCTTTTCCCTGTTCGGGCATTTTAGCTGGAATAGCACGCTTGCAAAACAGATCATGACGATTTCCCTTCCATTGATCTTTCAATTCTTTATCAGCCTTCTCAGCTGGGAATATTTTTACATTCTGATTGAACACCATGGAGAAACAGCCCTGGCTGCCTCAAACGTTATGCGTAATATTTTCGGATTCATGGGTTGTATTACCTGGGCATTCGCTGCTACCACTTCCGCTATGGTGAGTAATTTGATAGGACAGGGAAAAAAAGATCAGGTAATTCCACTGATCAACCGTATCATGAAGATCAGTGTTAGCTCCACCTGCATTGTTGTAGTGCTCATCAATCTATTCCCCAAACTTATCTTCTCAATTTATGGGCAGGATGAAGCTTTCATTACGGTAGCGGTACCTCTTGTCAGGATTGTAACAATTGCAATGATCATAATGGCTTTTGGTGTTACCTGGCTCAATGCGGTAACAGGAACTGGCAATAGCCGGATCACATTTTTGATTGAACTGATCGTTATCATCCTGTATTGCATTTATATTTACCTGGTGCTGGAAAAATATTTTCTTTCCATTACTGTAGGCTGGATGAGTGAATGGCTTTATTGGGGAACTATTTTTATCTTTTCCTTTTTCTACATGCGCACTGGCAAATGGAAAAAGAAAGTTATCTAGGGAACCGGATCAGTAGGTTCCTCTAAAACTTACAGCTGCGCTTCCTGAAAATTTATCGATGGGCGGGTTCAGCTTTTCTACAGAAACAACCACCTCTGTTACATGTGGGAATTTTTGATGAACTCCATGGGCAATGGTTTGCACCAGCGTTTCAAGAAGGTCTACGGGATGTTGCATCGTTGAATTGATGATTGCAAACAGATCAGCATAATCAATAGTGTCTTCCAGGGAGCCAATTATCCCGGATTTAGGAACATAATTAACCTGCATGTTAACTACAAAATCATTTCCCTTCTGCCTTTCTTCCGGATGCAAACCATGGTAGGCACGAAATCGCACATTGTTTAAAGAAATAGTCAGCAGATTAGACATCCGGGAATTTTAAAATTCAATAAATACTGGTATCAATGAAGCCCTTTTGAGCTTAAATATCTTTCTGCATCCAGGGCGGCCATACAACCACTACCTGCAGCCGTCACTGCCTGACGGTAGATCTTATCCTGTACATCGCCAGAAGCAAATACTCCTTCAATATTAGTTTTTGAAGTACCAGGTACAGTTTTGATATAACCGGCTTCATCCATATCAAGCCAGCCTTTAAATATATCAGAATTGGGTTGGTGGCCTATTGCAACGAAAAATCCATTGATCGGGATCTCGCTTGATTCACCAGTCTTGTTATTCTTTATACGAACACCGGTTACAGTTCTGTCGCCAAGGATCTCATCCGTTTCTGTGTTCCAGTATACTTTGATATTGGGAGTATTCAATACCCTGTCCTGCATGATCTTGCTTGCACGCATTTCATCCTTGCGGATAAACATGTGGACATTGGTGCAAAGTTTGGAAAGATAAAGAGCTTCCTCTGCTGCAGTATCACCTGCTCCTACAATAGCTACTTCCTTTCCACGGAAGAAAAATCCATCACAAACGGCACAGGCACTAACACCATAACCGTTCAGTCTTTGTTCACTTTCCAGGCCCAGCCATTTGGCAGAGGCGCCGGTAGCAATGATGATGGAATCAGCTTCTATCCATTTTTCTTCATCTATCTGGACCTTATATGGCTGTTTGGAAAAATCAACTTTTGTTGCAAGGCCAAAACGGATATCTGCGCCCATCCTGGCTGCCTGTTTTTCAAAATCAACCATCATTTCAGGGCCCTGCACACCATCAGCGTAGCCGGGATAATTCTCAACTTCTGTTGTAATGGTCAACTGGCCACCGGGTTGAATTCCCTGATAGAGAACAGGCTTAAGATTGGCTCTGGAAGCATAAATGGCGGCTGTATATCCGGCTGGACCACTGCCGATGATCAAAACGTTTACTTTTTCTGACGACATACTTAACCCCCTGTATTCCCGGGGAGAAGGAACTTATATCTATTATTTTTCGGTAATCAAGGTGTCAAAATTAGCCATTCAATTCACATGACAAAGTAAATTGATTGACAACTAACTAACATAATAACAATCTGAGGGTATTTGTGTTTGGATGTGCCAAGCTATTAGTTATTAGCCCTTAGCCTTTAGTATCTTTTCCGTCTTAAACGGCCTTTTCTTATGGCTAATAGCAAAAGGCTAATGGCTTCCTGTTATCCCAATCTCCTGTCCACGATGTGCTGATCAATTTCCTCCTGTTTTCTGTGTTCATCCTGGAGCCGTTTTAACTTTTTACCATAGCTGACCCGGGTGATCAGGGCAAACAGAACGGGCACTACAAAAATGGCCAGTGTTGTAGCTGCAAGCATACCTCCAAATACGGTCCACCCAATTGTTTTGCGGCTTTCGGCAGCTGCTCCACTTGCAAACGCTAATGGCAGTACGCCGAGAATAAAGGCCAGTGATGTCATCACAATGGGTCTTAGACGCAATCTCACCGCCTGCAGCGTAGCATGGATGATATCTATACCCCGGTCAACTCTTTCCTTGGCAAATTCCACGATAAGGATGGCATTTTTTGCTGCCAGTCCGATCAATGTGATCAAACCGATCTGTGCATAAATATTATTGCTAAGGTTGGGAAGAAAGGTCAAAGTAAGGATGGATCCAAACGCTCCTATCGGAACTGCAAACAATACTGAGAATGGAACTGACCAGCTTTCATACAATGCCGCCAGGAACAGGAATACAAAAACAAGGGATATTACAAAAATGGTTGTCTGTTGACTACCTGCCTGAATTTCTTCACGTGTCAATCCCGAAAATTCGTATCCATATCCCGCGGGAAGTGTTTTTGCTACTTCACGCAACGCTTCAATGGCCTGTCCACTGCTAAATCCTTCTTTGGTATTTCCATTAATGTCGATTGAGCGATAGATATTATAATGGGAGATCACTGCAGGAGCTTCAATTACTCTCGTACTTATTAGAGATCCTAAAGGTATCATATTACCCTGGCTATTACGAACATAATATTTTTCAATATTAGCTAATGATCCCCTGTATGAACTGTCTGCCTGTGACATTACACGGAAGTTTCTTCCATATAAATTAAAATCATTTACATAGCTACTTCCAAGCAGGGTGGATAGCGTTGAATATACATCAGACACAAGAACACCCATTTTCTTTGCCTGTTCCTTATCCACTTCAACCCGGTAAGATGGTGTACGGGCGTTGAAGAATGTATAAGCAGTTGCTATCTCTGGTCTTGAATTCAGCTTTGCAAGGAAATCACGTGCAACCTTTTCAAATTGTTGAATGCTGTCTGTACTTCCTCTTTGTTGTAACTGGAAGCTGAATCCGGAAGTGGCTCCCAGACCTGGAATGGCTGGTGGAGCAATAGGTAGTACCCTGGCCTCTCTGATACCAGCAGTTTTAGCCCGTATTTTATTTATTACCGCCTGAACATGATGATCTTTTCCTTTTCGGTCGTCCCATGGCTGAAGGGCAATAAATATAGTTCCCACGTTGGCCTTGCTTGAGAAGCTTACAATATTCAAACCTGCCAGGCCACCAGCTACTTTAATTTCCGGGATTTTCGAAAGGCTGTCCCTTATTTGGCGCAACATGGCAACGCTACGCGTGGTAGATGTTCCTTCCGGCATTTCGTATGTACAATATAATCTTCCTTCATCCTCTGTAGGAAGAAAGCCAGTAGGCTTATTTTTAAACAGAAAGAATAATCCAACAAATAATGCAACCAGCATAATCAATACCACTGGTGTGCGCTTGATCCATACTCCCACACCGTGTGTATAGCCATTTGTTAACCGGTTAAAACCTCTGTTAAACCAGGCAAAAAATTTCTCCAGAATATTTTTCCTTGCTGTTTCATCCTTGGACGGCTTGAGCATTAGTGTACATAATGCCGGTGTTAATGAAAGCGCCACGAATGCGGAAATGATCACTGATACAGCAATAGTGATCGCAAATTGCTGGTAGATCCTACCCACGATCCCTGAGATAAAGCCTACTGGCACAAATACAGCTGCGAGGATAAGAGCAATGGCAATTACAGGCCCTGATATATCCTTCATGGCTTTCCGGGTGGCATCTACCGGAGACATTTTTTCATGGTCTATATTATGCTGAACAGCTTCAACTACTACAATCGCATCATCCACCACAATTCCAATTGCCAATACAAATGCAAATAAAGTAAGGGTGTTAATGGTGAACCCCAGTGAATTGAAGAGAATAAACGTACCGATCAATGAAACAGGGATCGCCAGTACAGGAATCAAGGTAGCCCGCCAGTTCTGCAAAAAAAGAAAAACTACAAATACAACCAGCAAAAGCGCAATTACCAGTGTATGTACAACTTCATCTATCGAAGCCTTCACCACTGAAGCTGTTTCAAGTGGCACAAGAAAATCAACATCTGGAGGAAAGGATGGTCTTAATTGCTCGAGAGCATCCATTACTCCCTTATAAGTGTCAAGTGCATTGGCACCTGGCGCCTGGTATACGAGCACAAATGCACAGGGCTTGCCATTTACAAATGCATTGACGGTATAATCGAATTTTCCCAATTCAACACGAGCCACATCTTTCAGGTAAACGATACTTCCATCAGAAGGGCGTGATCTAACCACTATATTCTCAAACTGATCTTTGGTATTGATCCGGCTATTTGTCAATATGCTGTATTCAAAGGTCTGAGCGCCAGGTTGGGGATTACCACCCACTGTTCCACCAGCCACCTGGAGGTTCTGTTCCTGGAGTGCAGCATTAACCTCTGCAGGAGTCATCGATAGAGCAGCGAGTTTTTCAGGATTAAGCCAGATTCGCATGCTAAAATCATCCGCCCTGGAAACAATGTCACCAACTCCTTTTACACGGAGCAGTGCTTCCTTGATATAAAGGTTAACATAGTTTCCTATGAATGTAACATCATGGGTGCCTTTGGGAGAATAGAAAGCCAGGGCCGTCATGATTGAAGGATTCCGTTTGCGAACGGTAAGTCCCAATCGTTTTACCGCATCAGGTAACGTAGGTTCTGCCACACTCACCCGGTTTTGAACATCCAGCGTTGCAATATTGATATCGGTACCTACTTCAAAATTCACAGTAATGCCGCTTTGCCCGCTACTGGTACTATTGCTGGTAAGGTATGTCATGCCTGGTGTACCGTTTACCTGCGTTTCAATAGCTGTGGTAACAGTTTGTTCCACCGTTTGAGCATCTGCTCCTGTGAAATTTCCCGCAATATTCACCGTGGGAGGAGAAATATCCGGATATTGTGCAACCGGCAATCCTATTAGGGAAATCAACCCTACCAGTACGATAACAATTGATATAACAATGGCTGTTACCGGTCTTCGTATGAAAGTATCTGCGATCATTTTTTAATGCAATTCAATTATTCTCCGCAATCCTATTTTTTGGGAGCTCCAGTTGCTATTACAGCACCTTCTCTCAGGTTTTGCTGGCCCTGCACCACAATCTTCTCCCCTTCCTTCAATCCATCTCTTACAATGATATTGGCGCCGATCGGTTGTCCCAATACCAGGCGGCGTTGTGAAACTTTACTACTATCCCCTACCACATACACAAAATATTCTCCCAGTTGTTCAACCACTGCCTTATAAGGTATGGTGATGGATTTATCCTGGTTGTTATTCAGTATACGTACGGTAGAACTCATTCCTGCTCTCAGCATATTTTTATCATTGGGGAAAACAAGTCTTGTTTTAATAGTACCCGTTTGAGGATCAACTGCACGATCGATGAACTGAATACTTCCATGATAAGGATATACATCCTTTCCAAATGCAAGTGAGAAAGTTGTATCCTGTTTCTTTTGTGCAGCCTGTAACTGACTAATGCGATAAACTTCCTTTTGATCAACGGCAAAGTCAACTCCAATAGGATTATCTGTGGAAATGGTATTAAGCACCGTTTGCCCGGCAACAACTGATGTTCCTGATCTTACATTGGATATTCCAATGGTTCCATTAAAGGGTGCCACAATTGTTGCGAAACTTACAGAAGCCCTCACTGCATTTACATTAGCCTTTGCAGCATCAACCTGTTTCTTTGCAGCTTCCAGGGCAGCATCTGCATAATCTACCTGCTGTTTGGCAATGGCATCTTTTTTATCCAGTTCGTGATACCTGTCTGCATCTTTCTGTGCCTTAAGCAAATTGGTTTCCTGCACCTGCTGATTGGCGATGGCCTGCTGATAACTTGCATTGTATACCTGCTGATCGATTGAATACAATCTTTGCCCTTTCCTTACCTTATCTCCGTCCTTGAAATAAATTCCGGTAACATATCCTGTCACCTGTGCTCTTAGTTCGGTTTGATTCAGTGCTACAACTGTAGCAGGGTATTCATCAAAGTATTGCGCATCAGTTGCCGTTACATCGGTTAAGGTAACCGGAACAGCGGGTGGTGGCCCCTGTTGTTGCTGCGTCTTAGATCCGCAGGCAGCCAGTAATAAAACGCTACCTGCAAATGCAACTACATGGAGAGAATTTAATCGCATATTAATATTCTTTGTCATCCTGTTAATCATATTTTTAAAAACTGATCTGTCCCAGGCTTCTTTGTACATCAATTTTCCGGCTAAGCACCTGGTATAGTGCATTGTAGAAATTGATCTGTGAAGTACTGAGGTCTGCTTCCGCAACCGCTACTTCCAGGTAGGTTTTAATACCTGACTGGTATTGTAGTTCTATAACATCATACACTTCCTGTGCAAGCTGTACATTTTCTTTTGCTGCGAAATAATTTGCCAGACTGGATTTGTAACCTGATAATGATGCTGTATAATCAGAATGCAAATTATTTCTCAGGTTGATTATATCAAGATCAGTTCGCTTTAATTCCCATTCCGCCTGGCGGATCTCATATTTTCGCTTTCCACCCTGAAAAATGGGAAAGGCTACAGTCAATCCGGCAAAGGATTGCGGGAAGGAAGCGCTATATAATTTCGAAAAACTGTTATTAAAATAATTGATATTATAAGCGCCATTGGCCGATACGGAAGGGATATAACTCCAGCGATTATACTTCAGATTAGCTTCCTGCAATTTCCTTTGTGTAAGCAGTATCCTGTATTCGATCCGGTTATCGTAATTAATATCCTGCAGGGTATCAACATAGATTTCCCTTTCCAGTGCAGTGCTATCATATTGAATATGAAGTTCTGCTGAAACAGGATAATTCATCAACGATTTCAGGTATTCTGTTTTTGCTTTGGTAGCCTCCCTGTTGTTCTTTTGCAATGCTCTTGAATTATTGAGGGCAATGGTAGCTCTCTTATAATCAGTTTTATCAACAACACCTGCATCATATTTGGCCCGGGTATCCCGAAGGCTTCTTTCCTGGCGAATGATATTCTTATTGGCAACCTGGCGATTCAATTCAGAGACGATCACATCATAAAATGCCCTGGTTACATTGCTTACCAGTTCAATTTTTGCATCTGTCGTCAATTGTTTTGACTGTTGACGCACATCTGACCGGGTACGGCTTGCCAATAATACATCACGATTAAAAATGGATTGTGAAGCGGAGAATTGAAGGGCAGAATTATTCTTATTGCCGAATCTTACCGTATTACCACCGATCACACTACTTTGTAACTGAATATTTCTTTGGTATAGATAATTGAAATTTACCTGGGGGTACCATTCAGATAATTTTGATTTTATCTGTAGTTCCGTTATTTCTTCGTCTAGTAGGGCCTGCTGAACTGTGGGCTGACTGTTCAGTGCATAGGCTATTACATTAGAAAGATTGGCATCAGTAAGCAGGCTGTCTCTTTGCTGACTTAGAGCAGATAAATTTTGAACAAGAATGGCGAAAACCGAAACAGTAAAAAGGAAAATTCTTCTCATCATACTTCTCATCGTATTAAATCACTTCGCTAATGGCCTGCTGTGGTTTACGGTCGTTTATTCACTCACCCCCTAATCACCAGGGATATTCAACACCAAAGCCATTTTATTGTTTGTGAACCAAAAAAATAGAGGGGCAAATGTAAGACGAAATCATCCTAACAGGCATAAGCATATTATAACCGGTTGTGGGGATATTTTACAGCTGCAGATTTCTGCAGCCAACTACTTATAAAAGAAACAGCCCCAATCAGAGACCGGAGCTGTTTTTTAATAAACCCACCAATTTACCTCCGTTGCCGGAGGATTTCTGCTATTTTAGTCCTCTTATATAGCTAATCTTAGGATTAGCTAATGGGGTGAACTCTACTAATTAACCGAGATAAGCTTTCAGTGCGCTGCTATAACGTGCTTTCTGCAGACGTTTGATAGCTCTTTCTTTGATCTGACGGATACGCTCTTTAGTAAGATCGTATTTCTGACCGATCTGTTCGATAGTAACACCCTGTTCGCCATCAAGACCGAAGTAAGCATTAACGATCTCAGCTTCGCGTGGACTGAGTGATTTCAATACTCTGCGGATCTCATTTCTCAGAGAATCCTTCATTACATCATCATCAGTATCATCACCACCTTCCAGCAAATCACCCATAGCCACATCTTCTGCTTCATGCACAGGTGCATCAAGAGAAGTATGACGCGTATTGCTCTGGAAGATATTGTTGATCTCTGTTTCACTCATCTCCAGCAATTCTGCCAGCTCTTCTGTTGAAGGCTCGCGCTCATGCTCCTGTTCAAAAGCCATATAAGCTTTATTGGCTTTATTGTAGGTACCGATCTTATTTTGAGGAAGACGAACAAGACGACCCTGTTCAGCCAAAGCCTGTAAAATAGACTGGCGAATCCACCACACGGCGTATGAAATGAATTTAAAACCTTTTGTTTCGTCAAAACGTTGAGCTGCTTTGATCAGACCGAGATTACCCTCGTTGATCAGATCACTCAGGGATAAACCCTGGTGTTGATATTGTTTGGCTACTGACACAACGAAACGCAGGTTCGCCTGTACCAGTTTATCCAAAGCTTTCTGATCACCCATCTTGATCCTTTGTGCAAGGGTAGTTTCCTCTTCCGGAGTGATCATTGAAATCTTAGAAATTTCCTGAAGGTACTTTTCGACTGCCTGTGAGTCTCTGTTAGTAATCTGTGTTGCAATTTTGAGCTGCCGCATAGTGATACATCAATTTAAGTAACAACGAATAATAGACAGTCTTTGTTTGCAGTATGTTGCAAATAGGTAGTTAAAGAAAACCGTCCGCGTCCGTCTGCAAAAATACATCGCAATCGCGGAATCTCATAGCGATTGAAGATTTTTTATGCTAACAAAGGCATCGTTAATCCTGTTAAAAATTTTTTTTCAGGCAATGGAAGTTAAGCGGGGCGTGCATTTCATCGATTTGCGCAAATTGCCAAACAAGAGATTTATTTTTTTTGGCATGCATTAGGTGGTGGTTTTTTCCCTTGCTGCTTTGCGTTTTAATACGATCCAAAGTATTAATCCAGTCAAAAAAAGGAGCGATGATATCACTTCTGCCTGGGTTGGCCGGAACGGAAGGGATTCAATACGGGTGTTAACCCTGATCTTCTCCACTAAAAATCGTTCTAACCCATTCACCATCAGGTATAAAGCAAATAAAGTGCCAGGCACCTTCAATTTTTTACGGACAGCCCATAGAAGCGCAAACAGCAGAAGTCCGGCAATCACTTCATACAGGGATGTTGGAAATACCGGAACCGGCAAATGATTACAGTACTTTTTATCAGTGCAGTTTGTAATAGGAACTCCGAAATCGTTTACATTAT
>Ga0207648_10002634_pt1 | contig 19183 bp, 20 predicted proteins | sample KBSMisM32_FD_184310 | JGI IMG/M metagenome (GOLD analysis project Ga0207648, IMG submission 184310) | Miscanthus rhizosphere microbial communities from Kellogg Biological Station, Michigan, USA - KBS Miscanthus M3-2 (SPAdes) (version 2) | ecosystem: Host-associated > Plants > Roots >...
ATGCGTTGGCCACCTACGGCAATGCCGGGTACCTGCGCGAGCAGGTGTGCAAGTACATGTGCCCATATGCGCGCTTCCAGAGCGCGATGTTCGACCGCGACACGCTGATCGTCAGCTACGACACGACGCGCGGCGACCCGCGCGGCCCGCGCGCGCGCAGCGCCGACCTGAGCAGCGCCGGCCTGGGCCACTGCATCGATTGCGGCCTGTGCGTGCACGTGTGCCCCACGGGCATCGACATCCGCGACGGCCTGCAGTACGAGTGCATCGCCTGCACCGCGTGCATCGACGCCTGCGACGGCGTGATGGACAAGATGAAGTACCCGCGCGGGCTGATCCGCTACGCCACGCAGAACGGGGTCGATACCGGTCTGACGCGCCAGCAGATGCTCCGCCGCATCCTGCGCCCGCGCGTGCTGATCTACGGCGCGGTGCTGGTGCTGATCTCGGTCGCGTTCCTGGTCAGCCTGTCGTGGCGCCAGCCGTTGAAGGTGGACGTGGTGCGCGACCGCACCTCGTTGGCGCGCCTGGTCGATGAGGGTCGCATCGAGAACCTGTATCGCATCCAGCTGATGAACGCCACCGAGCGGCCGCAGCGCTACCGCATCGCGGCGCAGGGCATGGCCGACATCGATCTGCCCGGCGGCATCGGCCCGATCGAAGTGGCGTCGGCACAGGCGCGCTGGGTGGTGGTGGCTGCGCGCGTGCCGCCGGAGTCGGCGCGCGCGGCCGGGCCGGGCGCGCATCCCATCCAGTTTCGCATCGAGAACATCGAGGACCCCGCGGTGGCGGTGACCGAGAAGTCCACCTTCATCGTGCCGCGCTGACGCTCAGGAGACGACCGTGGACCGCAACAACCCAACACCCGTGCGCACCCCGCCGCTGTGGCGCATCCCGGCGCTGTGGCTCGTGATCGGCGGGCCGGCGCTGGTGGTGGTGGCCAGCTTCGTGACGCTGGCGATCGCCTGGCACGATGCCGACCGGCCGCTGCGCGAGAGCGCTGCCGCGCCGAGCGCCGACAGCATGACGCCAGCCACGCAGGCGCGCAACCATGTCGCCGCACCGCACCGTTGAGCCGCCGTCGCGCCCGCTGCGTGCGCGCGTGCTGCTGATCCTGTGGCCGGCGTTCGTGATGGCCGGGGTGCTCGAGATGCTGGTGTTCGCGGTGATCGACCCGGGCGCGGTGCAATGGCCGGGCGTCGACACGTTCGAGTGGAGCCGCAGCACCCTGTACTCGGTGGCGTTCCTGGTGTTCTGGGGCGTGATCGCGCTGTCGACCGCGGTCACCGAGTACCTGACACGCGACGAGATGCGCTGAGCCCGCGATGAACGCCGCGCTGATCGCCGCTGCTGCGCTGATGGGCCTGGCTGGCGCCCCGCACTGCACCGCGATGTGCAGCGCCGCGTGCGGGCTCGCGGTGCGTAGCTGTGCACCGTCACGACCGGGCACGGGCGCGGCCGCATTGCTTGCCGGCCGCCTGCTCGGCTACAGCGCGGCCGGTGCCGCCGCGGCGTGGCTGGTGTCGTCGCTCGGCCAGCTGTCGGCCAGCGCACCGCCGCTGCGCTTGTTGTGGACCACCTTTCATCTGGCGGCGTTGGCACTCGGCCTGTGGCTGGTCGTGATCGCGCGCCAGCCCGCTTGGCTGGAGCGCATCGGCGCCACCGTGCCGCGCGCGCCCGGTGCGCTGTCGATCGTGCGCGGGCCCTGGCGGGCCGGCGCGATCGGGCTGTTCTGGTTCACGCTGCCGTGCGGTCTGCTGCAGTCGGCGCTTGTGATGGCCGCGCTGGCCGACGGTCCGTCGGGCGGGGCGGCCGCGATGGCCGCGTTCGCGCTCACGTCATCGGGTGGCCTGGCGTTGCTGCCACTGCTGTGGCGGCGCTGGCGCGCGGCGCGCGGCGAGGCCGCTCGATCGCCGGGTTGGGCGGTGCGCCTGGCCGGGCTCGGGCTGGTCGCCACTTCGGGTTGGGCGCTCGGCCACGGGGTGTGGGAGCGCGTCGCTGCGCTGTGCGCCTGAGTGCCAGCGCGCTCAGGCCACCGTGATCAACAGCGCGGCCTGAAGGATCCAGCGGCGCGCGTCGGCATCGGCGGCACCGTCATCGTTGATGAGCGCAGACGCCAGCGTCGCGGTGGGGTGCGTGTCGCAGGCGATGCCACCGAACACCGGCACGGTGGCGATGTCGCTCAGGCGTTGCACAATGGCTGCCGACACGCCTTGGCACTCCACGGCGTCGTACAGGCGATCGAGCAGGTGCGCCAGGCGCTGCAGTTCGTGCGGGTCGTTCACCGTCAGCAGAGCGTCGGCCACCTGCGAGGCGGTGGCGCCGAGCTGTTCGACCGCGGCGACGAAGAGGGCCGCCGCAGGCCCCGGCGACAACGCGACCAGTGCGAGGTTCTTGCCGCGCAGCGATTGATCGCGGTGCCCATCTCGTTCCGCACGCCCCAACGCGCGCGCGGTCGCCAACAGCTTGCGCGCAGCCTGGTTCGACACCTGCTCGAGTCTCACCACCCCTGTCATCCCCGCCTTCGGTACGCAAGGCTAACGGGACTGTCATCGGGGCGTTTGATCCCTGTCAACAATCGGCGCTCACTCGGCTGTCACATCTCGCATACCAACCGTTTACGCAAAGCGATCGATTGACGCAGGCGGTTCAGTCAACGTTGTCGACAGAAATGCACGATCGGCGGCGCCCATCCAAGAGGAATCACGAGGAGACCGCCGTCATGTCGAGTGCCCAGATCGCCCCGCCATCGCCCGCCCGGGCGCCCGGCCCGATGCTGTCGCCCGCGCTCGACAAGGCGCGCGCCTCGACGCGCCGCATCAGCGAAGCGATGGCCTTGCTCCAACAGAATCTGGCGCCGCACCGCCACGTGGTGCGCGAGGGCGATGTGATCTGCCAAGCCGGCCAGCCGTTCGATTGCCTGTACGTCCTCAATTCGGGTTGCGCCAAGATCATCACCCTGGCCGGCGATGGCCGCGAGCAGCTGGTGGGCCTGAAGTTCCGCGGCGACTGGCTTGGCTTCGACGGCATCGCGGGCGGCCACTACACCTGTGGCACGGTGGCGGTCGACACGGGCGAGGTGTGGATCGTGCGCTACCAGGCGCTGTTGGCGGTCTGCACTGTGCAGCCGGTGCTGCTGACGCTGCTGCACAGTGAGATGAGCCGAGAGATCTCGCGCGAGCGCGACTCGTTGATGTCGGTCTGCACGCTGCCGGCGGATGCGCGGGTCGCAGAGTTCCTGCGCAGCTGGGCCGACGCGCTGAATGACCGCGGTCTGCGCACCGACCAGATCACGCTGCCGCTGAGCCGCGCGGAGATCGGCAACTACCTCGGCCTGACGCTCGAGACGGTGAGCCGCGCGCTGTCGAAACTGGCGCGCCACAATCTGATCGGTTTTTCCGCGCGGCGGCGGCGTGACCTGCAGATTCCCGACATCGACGCGCTCGGTGCCTACGTGCAGCGCTGCCTGGCGCCGACGCTGCAATAGCCGCTCAGGCGACCTCCTGCGCCAGCATCGCGAGCAGCTGCTCGCGCGAGAACGGCTTGGCGAGCACCGGCCACGGCAACGGTTGACCCGACATGAGCTCGGGCAGCTCGGCCGAGTAGCCCGTCATCAGCAGCACCGGCAGACCGGGACGAAGCCGCTGCGCCAGCTCGGCCAGCGTCGTGCCGCGCATACCGGCGCCGAGCGCGATGTCGCTCAGCAGCAGGTCGAAGCCGTGACTGGCTCGCAGCAGGTGCAGCGCCTGGTCGGCGCCGCGCGCCTCGGTCACCTGACACGATGCCCCCTCGAGGAAGCCGCGCGCCACCGCAGCCACCGCGCTGTCGTCCTCCACCAGCAGCACGCGCATGCCGGCCAGCGTCGGCACGGCACCCCCGCGTGCGCTGTCCGCAGCGGCTGCGGCCGGCTTCACGCGCGGCAGGTACAGCGTCACCGTCGTGCCGGCACCCGGCGCGCTGTCTATCGTGATCGCGCCGTTGGACTGCGTGACGAAGCCGTACACCGTGCTCAGGCCGAGACCGGTGCCGCGACCCGACGCCTTGGTGGTGAAGAACGGCTCGAACGCGCGCTCGCGCACTTCGTCGGACATGCCGCTGCCGCTGTCGCTGATCGCGATCGAGACGTAGCCGGCGTGTGCAGCACCTGGGTCGAGCTCGTGGCGCACCCGGCTCGGCGGCATCGGGCATGCACTGGCGGTGAAGCGCAGCGCGCCACCGGCTGGCATCGCGTCGCGTGCATTGATCGCGATGTTGAGCAGCGCCGACTCGAGCTGCCCCGGGTCGGCCAGCGCGGGCGGGCAGTGGCCGGTGACTTCGACATCGATCACGATGCGCTGATCGACCGTGCGACGCAGCATCTCGGCCAGCGATTGGCACAGTTGCGCGACGTCCACCGCGTCGGGCTGCAGCACCTGCCGGCGCGAGAACGCCAGCAGCTTGCCCGTCAGCTCGGCGCCGCGCCGTGCGGCGCGCGCGGCGGAGCCCATCAGCTGCTGCGTCTGCTCGTCGTCGGCCAGGCGCGGCAGGTCCTGCAGCATCTGCAGGTTGCCCTGGATCACGGTGAGCAGGTTGTTGAAGTCGTGCGCGATGCCACCGGTCAGCTGGCCGACGCTCTCCATGCGCTGTGCGTGATTGAGCGCCTCCTCCGACTGCGCGCGCTGCAGCCTCGCGGCCAGCAGGTTGGCCAGCGATTCGAGGAAGCGCCGCTCCTCGATGCCGAAGCGCTTGGGCTCGCGCGAGCGCGCGCTCAGCGCACCGATCGCGCGGCCGCTGTCCGACAGCGGCACCGCCAGCGCGCTGGTCAGGCCGAGCTGGAGGTAGGCGGCGGGCACCGCGAAGCGCTGCTCGGTCTTGTAGTCCTCGACGATGACCGGCTCGCCCTGGGCCACCACGTAGCCCGGCGGCGTGTCGATGCGGTTGGGTACCAACGTGCCCACCGCTTCGTCGGGCACGCCACCGACGCCGGCCGCGATGCGGAACTCCTGCCGGTTGGCCTCCAGCAGGTACACGCGCACCACGTCCACGTGCAGCGCTTCGGCGCACAACCCCGGCAGCTGGTCGAACAGCACCTGCGGGTCGCGCGCATCGACCGCTGCGCGTCCCAGCCGGGTGACGAACTCGCTGTAGCGCGCGCGCCGCAACGCCACCTGCATGCGCGGGAACGACGCCGTGTCGCGCAGCGCCACCACCACCAGCGGCCCACCGGCGCTGCGCAGCGGGCTGAGCGCGACCTCGACCATCACTTCGGAGCCGTCACGCCGCCTGGCCACCAGCTCGCCGCCGCCGCCCATCGCGCGCGGCCATGGGTTGCGGTTGTAGCCGGCTCGGTATGCTGCATGGCGCGCGCGGCTGCCTTCGGGCACCAGGTCTTCGATGTGCAGGCCCACCAGCACGTCGAGCGGGTAACGCAGGAACTCGGCGGCCGCCGGATTGGCGAGCAAAACGCGACCGCGCGTGTCGACCACCAGCACCGCGTCGGGATAACTGCCGAACAGCGTGCGATAGAGCTGCTGCGGATCGACGGCGTCGGGCAGCATCGAGGCGGCGATGCTCGCAGCAGGCATGCGGCTCAGGCGTTGTTGACGACTGGCACGAACAGATAGCCGGCGCCGCGCACCGACTTGATGATGTGGGGCTCCTCGGCGTGGTCGTCGAGTTTGCGGCGCAGGCGACCGATCTGCACGTCGATCGTGCGCTCGTAGGGGCCGGGTTCGCGCCCGCGCGTCTGCTCGAGCAGAAAGTCGCGCGACAGCACGCGCCCCGCGTGGCGTGCCAGCACCCCGAGCAGCTCGAACTCGCCGGTGGTCAACGGGACCTCGGTGCCCGCCGGATTGATGAGCCGGCGCCCCGCCAGGTCGAGGCTCCAGCCGACGAAGTGCAGCGCCGGCCGCGCGCCGCTGGCGGGCAGCGTGGCGCCGCTGCTTGCCGGCGCGAGGCGGCGCAGCACCGCCCTGACGCGCGCCAGCAGCTCGCGCAGGTCGAACGGCTTGGTCACGTAGTCGTCGGCACCGACCTCCAGCCCGACCACCTTGTCGACCGCATCGCCGCGCCCGGTGATGATCACCAGCCCGCAATGGAAATGCTCGCGCAACTGGCGCGCGATCGAAAGGCCGTCTTCACCGGGTAGCACGAGGTCGAGCAGCACCAGCGCCGGCGGGTCGCCGCTGTTCAGCAGCTCGAGCAGCTGCTGGCTGCTGTGCACTTGACTCACGCGGTAGCCGTGACCGCCCAGGTAGTTGGCAAGCAGACGTGTGATCTCGACCTCATCGTCGAGCACGGCCAGATGCAGGGCCGGGTGGTTCGCCGGCGCTGTGCTTGCCTCCAAGGTGCGCTCCGTGTTGGTGGTGCCAGCGTAGCAGCTTTGCCGGCACGCGCCACCGCACAAGAAACGCACGATGCGCTGGCCATGGTGCCCGGGGCCGGACTCGAACCGGCACGCCTTGCGGCGAGGGATTTTGAGTCCCTTGCGTCTACCGATTTCGCCACCCGGGCCGCTCGAGGAGCAGCGCTGACAACGCTTGGGGCGGCGATTATGGCACGCGGTGCATGCGGGGGTTTTGCGGTCGCTGCCACAATGCGTGCTCGCCGCCTTTTCGTGCGGCAGCGGCGACACCCATGCCCGAGTACAAGACGATCGAAGACGCCATCGGCGACACGCCGCTGGTGCGGCTGCAGCGCGTGCCCGGCGCGGCGCAGGCCGAGCGCCGCAACGTGATCCTGGCCAAGCTCGAGGGCAACAACCCGGCCGGCTCGGTGAAGGACCGGCCCGCGATCAGCATGATCCGGCGCGCCGAAGAGCGCGGCGAAATCAAGCCCGGCGACACGCTGATCGAGGCCACTTCGGGCAACACCGGGATCGCGCTGGCGATGGCTGCCGCGATCCGCGGCTATCGCATGGTGCTGGTGATGCCGGAAGACCTCTCGGTCGAGCGCGCGCAGACGATGAAGGCCTTCGGCGCCGAGCTGGTGCTGACGCCGCGCTCCGGCGGCATGGAATACGCGCGCGACCTGGCCGAGCAGATGCAGCGCGACAAGAAGGGGCGCGTGCTCGACCAGTTCGCCAACCCCGACAACCCGCGCGTGCACTACGAGACCACCGGCCCCGAGCTGTGGCGGCAGACCGAAGGCCGCATCACGCACTTCGTCAGCGCGATGGGCACCACCGGCACGATCACCGGCGTCAGCCGCTTCCTGCGGGAGCGCAAGCCCGGCGTGCGCATCATCGGCGCGCAGCCGTCGGAGGGCTCGCGCATCCCAGGCATCCGCAAGTGGCCGCAGGAGTACCTGCCGAAGATCTACGACCCGAGCGCGGTCGACGAGCTGGTGCTGGTGTCTCAGGCCGATGCGGAAGAGATGGCGCGTCGGCTGGCGCGCGAAGAAGGCCTGTTCGGCGGCATCTCGGCGGCCGGCGCGTGCTGGGTCGCGCTGCAGGTGGCGCACGAGGTGCGCGACGCGACCATCGTCTTCGTGGTGTGCGACCGCGGCGACCGCTATCTGTCCACCGGCGTGTTCCCCGCCTGAAGCGCGATGGCGGCCGCCGCGTACCGCTATTGCCCGAGCTGCGCCACCGAGCTGCAGCCGCTGGTGCAGATGGAAGACGGCGGCGAGAAGACGCGTCTGCGTTGCCCCGCCTGCCAGTGGACGCACTGGAACAACCCCACGCCGGTGCTGGCGGCGGTGATCGAATGTGCCGACCGTGACGGGCGTGTGCTGCTGGCGCGCAATGCCGCGTGGAGCGGCCGCATGTTCGCGCTGGTCACCGGCTTCATGGAAGCCGGCGAGTCACCCGAGCACGGCATCCGGCGCGAGGTGATGGAAGAGACCGCGCTGGAGGTGGACGCGCTGAAGTTGATCGGCGTCTATGAGTTCGAGCGCATGAACCAGGTGATCATCGCCTACCACGCGCTGGCGCGCGGCGAGGTCAGGCTGTCGCCGGAGCTCGCGGAGTACAAGCTGTTCGCGCCGCAAGACATCGTGTGCTGGCCCGCGGGCACCGGCTACGCGCTGGCCGACTGGCTGCGCTCGCGCGGCCACGAGCCGACCTTCATGGAGTTCCGGCGGCGCCCGTAGAATCGATCGTTCGACGGACCTCAGCGACCATGCAAGCCCAGAAAGAGCTCGACACGCGCGGACTGAATTGCCCGCTGCCGATCCTGAAAGCCAAGAAGGCGCTGGCCGACATGCAAAGCGGCGAAGTGCTGAAGGTGGTGTCGACCGACCCTGGGTCGACGCGCGACTTCCAGGCCTTCGCGCGCCAGACCGGAAACGAACTGCTCGAGCAGCGCACTCAAGCCGACGAGTTCATCCACTACCTGCGCCGGCGCTGAACGCGCCGCGCTCAGGCCTTCAGGCTCCCGAGGTAGCTGCGGAAGGCCGGCCCGAGTTCGGGGTGCGCGAGCGCCAGTTCGACGTTGGCCTGCAGGAAGCCGTCCTTGCTGCCGCAGTCGTAGCGCTTGCCTTCGTAGCGGTAGGCGAACACCTTCTCGCGCCGCAGCAGCGACGCGATGCCATCGGTGAGCTGGATCTCGCCACCGACGCCACGCGCCTGGTTCAGGATCTCGTGGAAGACGCCGGGCGTCAGGATGTAGCGCCCCGCAACTCCCAGGCGCGACGGGGCAGCCTCGGGCGCGGGCTTCTCGACGATGCGCGTGACGTCGACCAGGCGGTCGCTCACCGGGGTGCCGGCGACGATGCCGTAGCGCTTGGTGTGCTCGGCCGGCACCTCCTGCACCGCCAGGATCGATGCGCGCCATTCGGCGAACTGGTCGACCATCTGCTTGAGGATCGGCGGGTCGCCGACCATCAGGTCGTCGGCCAGCAGCACCGCGAACGGCTCGTCGCCCACCAGCCGCTGACCGCACAGCACCGCATGCCCCAGGCCCAGGGCTTGCGCCTGGCGCACGTAGATGCACTCCATGTCGTCGGGTTTCACCTGACGCACGACCTTCAGTAACTCTTGCTTACCCGCTTGTTCAAGGGCTACCTCGAGCTCGAACGTCATGTCAAAGTGGTCTTCGATGGGCCGTTTATGCCGGCCGGTCACAAAGATCATCTCCCGCACCCCGGCGGCATAAGCCTCCTCCACGGCGTACTGGATCAAGGGCTTGTCGACGACCGGCAGCATCTCCTTCGGCTGAGCCTTGGTGGCTGGCAGAAAGCGCGTGCCGAGACCCGCGACGGGGAAGATGGCTTTGTTGACCAACATACTCTTAAAAATAACGTTGGGATTCAGATGAGGGATTCTTGCACGGCGGTTCTAGCGGTTGGTTCCAAGGGGGAGCCGGAACACGCATGGACGTCCTGATCGTCGAGCCACTCGAGCCGGAGGTGATGCACTGGCTGGTGGCGCGCCATGCCGTGCGCTACGCGCCCGACCTCGCGCGCGACCCTCGCGCTTTCCGACAGGCGTTGTTCAACGTGCGGGCGATGATCATCCCACCATCGGTGGCGGTCGACACGCAAGTTCTGCACTACGCTCCGGTGCTGCGCGCCGTGGGCCGCCTGAGTGCGGGGGCCGAGAACATCGACACCGACGCCTGCGCGCGTGCCGGTGTCGAGGTGGTGCGGCCGATCAACGCCAGCGCCGCCGCGGAGGCCGAGTTCATGATCGGCGCGCTGCTGCAGATGCTGCGCCGCGTGCCGGTGCTGAGCGCCGAAGGGTTGCTGGTCGGGCGCGAGCTCGGCGGCGCGACGGTCGGCCTGGTGGGCATGACGCCGGCGGCGCGCCCGCTCGCACAGTTGCTGGGCGCGTTCGGCTCCCGTGTGGTCGGCTACGACCCAGCGGTGCACGTGTCCGATGGCTTGTGGAACCGCTGGAAGGTCGAGCCCCTCGGGCTGCGCGAGCTGATGGAGCAGTCCGACGCGGTGTGCGTGATGCTCACCTACTTCTCGCGCTATCACGGGCTGCTCGGCGAACGCTTCCTGCCGTCGTGCAAGCCGAACCAGGTGCTGGTGAGCATCGCGCACTCGAGCCTGTTCGACGAGATGGCACTGGCCGAGGTGCTCGGCTCGGGCCGCATGGCCGCCGCATGGTTCGACAGCCTCGAGCCCGGCATGCTCGACCCGGGGCGGCCGCTGCACGATGTCGACACCTTGCAGGTGACGCCGCGCGTCGCCAGCACCACCCGCGAGTCGCGCATCCGCAGCGCCTGGGCAGTGGCGCGGCGCATCGACGAACTGCTGTCGGCCACGCCCGCGCGCGGCGAATTCAGGCCGACTGCGCCAGACGATCCCGTTGATCTTCGAGCCGGCGAAGCGCCTGCTTGAAGCCGGCCACGCGCTGGCGCATCTCTTCGACCACGTTGGGCGGCGCGCGCTGCACGAAGCGCTCGTTGCCGAGTTGCGCCTCCGCCTTGCCGATCTCGCCCTGCAGCCGCTCTACCTCCTTGCCGATGCGCGCGCGCTCGGCGCCGACATCCACCGGCACAACCAGCGCGAGCTTGGTCTCGCCGGCCAGTGCGACCGGCGCATGGACCGCCGCCGCGCTGAACGCGGCCTCGTCGTCGAACGTCTTCACCTCGGACACGCGCCCCATCACCGACTTCAGCAGCGCCGACACCTCGGCCACGAACGCAGAGTCGCCCACCGCGTACAGCGGCACGCGCTGATCGGGTCGCAGGTTCAGCTCGCTGCGCAGCCCGCGCACCGCGGCCATCAGCGCCTTCAGCTTGCCGATCCACGCATCGGCGGCCGGATCGATCTTGTGCAGCTCCGCCTGCGGGTAGCGTGCGGTGACGATGGTGTCGCTCGAGCCTTCGACGCGACGGCCGGCGACCACCGCGACGCGCTCCCACAGCTCGGCCGTGATGAAGGGCGCCACCGGATGCAGCAGGCGCAGCACCGTCTCTAGCACGCGGATCAGCGTGCGCCGCGTGGCGCGCTGTTCCGACACGGCGCCGTTGGCAAGCTGCACCTTGGCGATCTCGATGTACCAGTCGCAGTACTCGTCCCACACGAACTGGTAGATCGCGTTGGCCACGTTGTCGAGCCGATAGTCTGCAAAGCCCTCGGCCACACTGGCCTCGACACGCTGCAATTCACCGGTGATCCAGCGATCGGCCAGCGAGAAGGCGGTGTAGCCGTGGGCCTTGCCGCCAGGCGCGCAATCGGCCTTGGTGTGCTCCATCAGGCCGCAGTCCTGCCCCTCGCAGTTCATCAAGACGAACTTGGTCGCGTTCCAGAGCTTGTTGCAGAAGTTGCGGTACCCCTCGCAGCGCTTGCTGTCGAAGTTGATGTTGCGCCCGAGCGAGGCCAGCGCCGCGAACGTGAAGCGCAGTGCGTCGGCGCCGTAGCCGGGGATGCCCTGCGGAAACTCCTTCTTCGTCGCCGCGCGGATCGCCGGCGCGGTCTCGGGCTTGCGCAAGCCGGTGACACGCTTTTCCAGCAGCGGTTCGAGCGCGATGCCGTCGATCAGGTCGACCGGGTCGAGCACGTTGCCTTCGCTCTTGCTCATCTTGTGGCCGTGCGAATCACGCACCAGGCCGTGGATGTAGACGTGGCGGAACGGCACTCTGCCGGTGAAGTGGGTCGTCATCATGATCATGCGAGCGACCCAGAAGAAGATGATGTCGTAGCCGGTGACCAGCACGGTCGAAGGCAGGAACAGGTCCTGCTCGAGCGTCTTGGCCGGCCAGCCGAGCGTCGAGAACGGCACCAGCGCAGAGGAGTACCACGTGTCGAGCACGTCCTCATCGCGCGTGAGCGTGCCGCTGTAGCCGGCGGCGCTGGCGCGTGCGCGCGCCTCGACCTCGTCGCGGCCGACGAACAGCTCGCCATTCGTGCCGTACCACGCCGGGATCTGGTGGCCCCACCACAGCTGGCGCGAGATGCACCAGTCCTGGATGTTGTGCATCCACTGGTTGTAGGTGTTGACCCATTGCTCGGGGTAGAACTTGACCTGGCCCGTCTCGACGACGCGGATCGCCTTGGCGGCGATCGACTCGCCGTCGCGCCCGGGCTTGGTGACCGCGACGAACCACTGGTCGGTGAGCATCGGCTCGACGATCTGCCCGGTGCGCTCGCAGCGCGGCACCGTCAAGCGGTGCTTGCGGGTCTCTTCGAGCAGCCCTTGCGCTTGCAGGTCGGCGACGATCTTCTTGCGCGCGACGAACCTGTCGAGCCCGCGGTACGCCGCCGGCGCGTTGTCGTTCAGCGTGGCGTCGAGGTTGAGCACGCCGAGCATGGGCAAGCCGTGGCGCTGGCCCACCGCGTAGTCGTTGGCGTCGTGCGCCGGCGTCACCTTGACGACGCCGGTGCCGAACTCGCGGTCGACGTACGCGTCGGCGATCACCGGGATCGTGCGCCCGGTCAGCGGCAGCTGCACCTGCGCGCCGACGTACTTGGCATAGCGCGTGTCGTCCGGGTGCACCATCAGCGCGACGTCGCCCAGCATCGTCTCGGGCCGCGTGGTGGCCACCGTCAGCTGACCGCCGCCGTCGACCAGCGGATAGCGGATCAGCCACAGCGAGCCTTCTTCCTCCTCCGACACCACCTCGAGGTCGGACACCGCCGACTTGAGCACCGGGTCCCAGTTGACGAGCCGCTTGCCGCGGTAGATCAGCCCCTCGTCGTACAGCCGCACGAACGTCTCGTTCACGACCGACGAGAGCTTCTCGTCCATCGTGAAGTACTCGTGTGCCCAGCTGACGCTGTCGCCCATGCGGCGCATCTGGCGGGTGATCGTGGCGCCCGAGCTGTGCTTCCAGTCCCACACCTGCGCGACGAAGTTCTTGCGCCCGAGGTCGTGACGCGACAGCCCGGCGTCCTGCAGCTGGCGCTCGACCACGATCTGCGTCGCGATGCCCGCGTGGTCGGTGCCGGGCACCCACAGCGTGTTGAAGCCGCGCATGCGGTGGTAGCGCGTCAGCGCGTCCATGATCGTCTGGTTGAACGCGTGCCCCATGTGCAGCGTGCCGGTCACGTTGGGCGGGGGCAGCTGGATCGAGAACGACGGCCTGGCCGGGTCGAGCGTCGGCTCGTAGACGCCGCTTTGCTCCCACAGCGGCGCCCAGCGCGCCTCGATGGCGGCGGGCTCGAACGACTTCGGCAGCGGGGGTAGGGTCATCGTGCGCAAGAGACTACATGAACAGGTGTTCGCCGGCGTTCTCGCCGCCCAGGATCACGTAGTTCACCTTGCGCAGATCGCCCAGCGCGCGGCCGCCGGCGTAGCTGATCGAGCTCTGCAGGTCCTCGCGCATCTCGCGCAGCGTGTCGGCGAGCTTGCCTTTGATCGGCTCGAGGATGCGCTTGCCCTCGACGTGCTTGTACTCGCCCTTGTTGAAGTCGCTGGCCGAGCCGTAGTACTCCTTGTACAGCTTGCCGTCGACCTCCACCGTCTGCCCGGGACTCTCTTCGTGGCCCGCGAACAGCGAGCCGATCATCACCATCGCAGCGCCGAAGCGCACGCTCTTGGCGATGTCGCCATGGTGGCGGATGCCGCCATCGGCCACGATCGGCTTGGTCGCCACGCGCGAGCACCACTTGAGCGCCGACAGCTGCCAGCCACCGGTGCCGAATCCTGTCTTCAGCCGCGTGATGCACACCTTGCCCGGACCGATACCGACCTTGGTGGCGTCGGCGCCCCAGTTCTCGAGGTCGATCACGCCCTCGGGCGTGCCGACGTTGCCGGCAATCACGAACGCCTTCGGCAGCTTCTTCTTGATGTGCTCGATCGTGCGGCGCACGCTGTCGGCATGGCCGTGCGCGATGTCGATCGTGATGTAGTCGGCGCCCGCGCCGTCGGCAGCGAGCCGGTCGATCGTCGCGTGGTCGCTCGCCCTGACGCCCGAGCTCACCGATACGAACAGCCCCGCCTTGCGCATGCGCTGCGCGAACGCGACGTTGTCGAGGTCGAAGCGGTGCATCACGTAGAAGTGCCCGCCGCGCGCCAGCGCCTCGGCAATCGACTCGTCGATCACGGTCTTCATGTTGGCCGGCACCACCGGCAGCGTGAAGTGCCGACCGCCGAACTCGACCGACGTGTCGCACTCGCCGCGACTGTCGACGCGGCACTTGCGTGGCAGCAGCAGGATGTTGTCGTAGTCGAAGATTTCCATGGTGGTGCGGCCGCGCCGCTGCGAAAGGCGGGCAAAAAAATACCGGCCTCGCGAAATCGCTGGACCGGTGGCCGATTCTACGCCGCTTGCGCCGTGGCGCCCGGCCGGCGCCTCACTGGCCGACCACCTGGCCGATCTCGATCACCAAGCCGCTGGCGCCCGGCATCACGGTGCCCGATTGGCCCAGCAGGTCGCCCGGCTGCGGCATCGCCTGGCCGCTCTTGCTGATGCGCGCACTGACGATCACCTCGGCGGCGCCGGACAGCTTGGCTGCCGGCGACATCGCCATGCTGTCGTCGAGGGCGAAGGTCAGCGGCAGGTCCTTCACCTGCTTGCGCAGGATCGCCAGCGGCACGCGCGGGCCCTGCGCGGCGCGCGCGTACACGAACACGGTGTCGTCGGGTGCTGCCTTGCCGGCAAGCGACGGCGCGAGCTTGACCAGGCCGGTGATGGTCGGTGTCGCACGCGGGCCGGGGCCCGACGCCGTGGCCTGCGGCGCGGCGGCGCGCGCTGGCGGGGTGCCCGCCTCGGCGCTCATGCGCCGGCGCGCCTCGTCGATGCCGCCTTCGATCATGCGCGTCAGTTCGCCGTCGGGCGCCACCTGCACCAGCTTTTGCCAGTGGCGCAGCGCCAGCGGGTAGTCCTTGCGGTTGAACGCGGCGAAGCCGGCCAGCGACAGCGCCTTCTGGTTGTTGGGGTCGCCCTGGAGCGCCTTGGCCAGCAGCTGGCTCGGCTCGCCCTCGAGGCTGCCGCCGCGGCTCGCGGCCAGCGTATCGGCGTAGTCGGCGAGCAGCGCAGGGTCGTCGGGCTTCAGGGTCAGCGCCTGCTTGAAGGCGGCGCTCGCCTGATCGTGCTTGCCGAGCACCGCGTACGAGCGGCCCAGCATGGTCCAGCCTTCGAGGTCGTCGGGCTGCTGCTTCAGGCGCGCATCGAGCTTGGCCACCATCGCCTCGATCTGCTGCCCGGTGATCGCGTTGGCGTCGCGCGCCACGCGCGTGGCCGGGTCGAGCGCCAGCGGTGCGCCCACCAGCGCGTAGCCGGCCAGCACGACGATCGCGACGAAGCCGCTGAGGGCAGCAAGCGTTGTCGACCCCCAGCGTGGCGCGACCTCTGCGGTGGCGCCGGCCGGGCGGCGCCACAGCGGGCGCGTCAGCCACGCGAGCGTGAGCAGCGCCATCAGCGCACCGATCGAGACGAACAGAATCATGGCCGCGCCACCGGGTCGCCGAGGTCGTCGCCCTCGTCTGGCTCGAAGCGGTCGGGCTGCAGGCGCGAGCGGCGCCGCAGCACCAGCACCAGCACCGCCAGTCCGACCACCAGCAGCACGCCGGGTCCGAGCCACAGCAGCGCGGTGCTGCCGCGCAAGGGCGGGCGATAGCGGATGAAGTCGCCGTAGCGATCGGTCATGTACTGCACCACCTGTTCGTCGGTGGCACCGCGGGCCAGCTGCTCGCGGATGTCGCGCCGCAGGTCTTCGGCCAGCCCGGCGTGCGAATCGGCGATGGTCTGGTTCTGGCACACCAGGCAGCGCAGCTCGGCCGCGACGCGCAGCATGCGTGCCTCCAGCGCCGGATCATCGGCAGCGGGTGCGGCTTCCTTGGCGCAGGCCAGCGCCGCCAGCAGCAGCGCGCCGACGACCAGCCAGGCCTTAGCCATTGAGCTCTTTCAGCAGCGGCACGATGCGCGTCTGCACCACTGCGGCCGTCAGCGGACCCACGTGCTTGAAGCGGATCACGCCCTGCTTGTCGATCACGAAGGTCTCGGGCACGCCGTACACGCCCCAGTCGATGCCGGTGCGCCCGTCGCTGTCGGACAGCGACACCGTGTACGGGTCGCCCAGCTGCTGCAGCCATCCGCGCGCGTCGTCGCGCTGGTCCTTGTAGTTCAGGCCGACGATCGGCGCGTAGTTGCCGCGCGCCAGCGCCAGCACCTGCGGATGCTCGTCGCGGCACGGCCCGCACCACGACGCCCACACGTTGAGCACCCACGCCTTGCCGAGCAGGTCGTCGCGGCGCATCGTCTTGGCCGCGTCGTCCAGGCGCGGCAGCGCGAACGACGGCGCCGGCTTGTTGATGAGCGGCGAGGGCACCAGCTTGGGGTCGAGGTTCAGCCCGAGCGCGAGGAACCCCACCAGCACGACGAACACCGCCAGCGGGATGATGAAGCGCAGGCTCTTCATGACGCGGCGCGCACCGCCCCGGTGGTGCCGGCAAGGGTCTGGCTCTCGCGTCGCGCCACGCGGTAGCGTCGGTCGCTGGCCGCCAGCAGGCCGCCCAGCGCCATCAGCACGGCGCCGCCCCAGATCCAGTCGACGAACGGCTTGTAGTAGACCCGCACGATCCAGGCGTCGCCGCCCACCGGCTCGCCCAGCGACACGTAAAGGTCGCGCGTGAAGCCGCTGTTGATCGCCGCCTCGGTCATCGGGTTCTGCTGCACGCGGTAGACGCGCTTCTCGGGGCGCATCGTCGCCACCGGCTTGCCGTCGCGTGTCACCTCCACCAGACCCTGCGCAGCCATGTAGTTGGGCCCCTGCAGGTCGCGCACGCCGCGGTAGGTGAACACATAGCCGGCAATGTCGGTGGTGTCGCCGATGTCCATCTTCAGATCGCGCTCGACCTCGTAGGTCTTGACCATGCTGACGCCGAACGCGAACGCCGCGATGCCCAGGTGCGCCACCATCATGCCGAGCATCGCGCGCGGCAACGTGCGCGCGCGCGACCACAGGCTGCCGGCCACGCCGGCGCCGACCTTGAGCCGCTCGCGCAGGTCGGTGGCCACCGCGAGCACGATCCACCATGCGAGCGCGAAGCCGAGCGTGGCCATCGGGCTGACGCGCCCGGCCAGCCACTGCGTGACGAGCGCGGCCGGGATCGTGAGCGCGAGCGCCCAGCGCAGGCGGCGCGCCAGGTCGCTCACCTCGGTCTGGCGCCAGCGCGCCAGCGGGCCGATGCCCATCAGCAGCACCACCGGCACCATGATCGGCACGAACACGCTGTCGAAGTACGGCGGGCCGACCGAAATCTTGCCCATGCCCAGCGCGTCGAGCACCAGCGGGTACAGCGTGCCGAGCAGCACGGTGGCCATCGCGACCACCAGCATCACGTTGTTGGCCAACAGCAGCGATTCGCGCGACAAAGCCGCGAAGCGAGAGCCAAGCCCCACCTGCGGCGCGCGCCACGCGTACAGCGTGAGCGACCCGCCGATGACGATGGCCAGGAAACCGAGGATGAACAGGCCACGCCGCGGGTCGGTGGCAAACGCGTGCACCGACGACAGCACGCCGGAGCGGACCAGGAACGTGCCGAGCAGCGACAGCGAGAACGCGATGATCGCCAGCAACACGGTCCACGACTTGAACGCGCCACGCTTCTCGGTGACCGCCAGCGAATGGATCAGCGCGGTGCCCACCAGCCACGGCATGAACGAGGCGTTCTCCACCGGGTCCCAGAACCACCAGCCGCCCCAGCCGAGCTCGTAATAGGCCCAGAAGCTGCCCAGCGCGATGCCCAGCGTCAGGAAGATCCACGCCGCGGTGGTCCACGGCCGCGTCCAGCGCGCCCAGGTGGCGTCGAGGTTGCCGCCGATCAGCGCCGCGATGGCGAACGCGAATGCCACCGAGAAGCCGACGTAGCCCATGTAGAGCATCGGCGGATGGAACACCATGCCCGGGTCTTGCAGCAGCGGGTTGAGGTCGCGCCCGTCGGCGGCGGCCGGCAGCAGGCGATCGAACGGGTTGGAGGTCAGCAGCATGAACAGCAGGAAGCCGACGCTGACCAAGCCCATCACGGCCAGGATGCGCGACACCACCGGCAGCGGCAGGTGCCGGCTGAACTGCGCGACCGCCAGCATCCACAGGTTCAGCATCAGCAGCCACAGCAGCAGCGAGCCTTCGTGGCCGCCCCACACACCGGCGATGCGGTAGTGCAGCGGCAGCGCCGAGTTGGAGTTCGACGCCACGTACAGCACCGAGAAATCGTTGTTCGCGAACGCGTGGGCCAGCACGCCGAACGCGAACACGATCAGCAGGCACTGCGTCTGCGCCGCCGGGCGCGCCAGCAGCATCCACGGCTGGTGGTTGCGTGCGGCGCCGACGATTGGCAGCGTGCTCTGCACGATCGCCACTGCAAGGGCCAGCAGCAGCGCGACCTGGCCGAGCTCGGGAATCATCGCTTGTCTCCTTCGACCACCGAATGGCCGATCTTCTCGTTGGTCTGGGCGGCGCGCTTGAGCGCCTCGCTGGCCTCGGGCGGCATGTAGTTCTCGTCGTGCTTGGCCAGCACCTCGCGCGCCACGAACACGCCATCACCGCGCATCTGGCCTTGCGCGACCACGCCTTTGCCTTCCTTGAAGAGGTCGGGCAGGATGCCCTGGTACTGCACCGCAATGGTCTGCGCGGTGTCGGTCACGGCGAACTGCACCGCGGTGCCCTCGCGCTTCAGGCTGCCTTCCTTGACCAGGCCGCCGATGCGAAACGTGCGGCCCAGCGGCGCCTCCTTGGCAGCCACCTGCGACGGCGAGTAGAAGAACACCAGGTTGCTCTGGAACGCGTTGAGCACCAGTGCGGCGGCCACGCCGACGGCCGCGACGATGCCGCCGATGATGGCCAGGCGTTTGTGTCGGGGTTTCATCGCTGCACTCACTCGGTGTGCGTCGGCACGCGCAGCGCGCGCTGCCGGTGGCGGCGTGCCAGCCATGGCTCGGCGAGCATCGCCGCCAGGCACACAGCGTACGCGCCCCACACGTACAGAGCGTAACCGCCCATGTGCCAGAAGTCCGACCAGCTCGACCAGATCATTGCAACTCCTTACGCCTTGGCGCGGAGCACGCGCACCCACTCGGCATCGCGCTCGCGCTCCAGCGCGAGCGCCTGCGCGCGCGTGAAGACGATCGCGAACGCGTAAGCCCAGAACGCCAATGTCATCAGCAACATCGCCAGCAGCATGGTCTGCGCCATCTTGGGCGCCGCCGTCATGCTGATGGTGGCGCCCTGGTGCAGCGTGTTCCACCACTTGACCGAAAAATAGATGATCGGCACGTTGACTGCACCCACGATCGCCAGCACCGCACCGGCCTTGTCGCCGCGCACCACGTCGTCGATCGCCGACTGCAGCGCGATGAACCCCAGATAC
>Ga0207648_10002635_pt1 | contig 19181 bp, 20 predicted proteins | sample KBSMisM32_FD_184310 | JGI IMG/M metagenome (GOLD analysis project Ga0207648, IMG submission 184310) | Miscanthus rhizosphere microbial communities from Kellogg Biological Station, Michigan, USA - KBS Miscanthus M3-2 (SPAdes) (version 2) | ecosystem: Host-associated > Plants > Roots >...
CCCATCCGTTCTACACCGGCAAGCAGAAGATCGTGGACACCGCCGGTCGGGTCGATAAGTTCAAGAAGCGCTATGCCCGCAAGGGCGCCGCGAAAGCGGCCGAGTAACCTCGGCCCTTCGCCGGAAGAAAGGCAGCCTCAGGGCTGCCTTTTTTTATATCCTCGATCCCATGTCGTCTGAGGCCACCACCACCACCCACATCTCCTGGGACGGCACGCGAACGCCGCTCAAGACGGCGCTGTTCCTCGTCGTGTGCATCACGTGGCTGCTGCCCGGCCTCATCGGCCACGATCCGTGGAAGTACGACGAGGCCGTGGTGTTCGGCGTGGTCTCGGACATCCTGCGCACCGGCGACTGGATCTCGTTTCGCATCGCCGAGGAGCCGTTCTTCGGCAAGGCGCCGCTGTTCGTCTGGACCGCGGCGCTGCTGGGCAAGCTCCTGGGCGGCATCATGCCGCTGCACGACGCGGCGCGCCTCGCGGCGGGCGTGTACGTCGCGGCAGTCGTGGGGCGCGGCTCGGCGTTGTGCATGTACATCCGGGCCTTCAGCGTGTTCACCAGGCGCCGCCGGGCTGGTTCGATGCGGGGTGTGGGTCGAGGGCGGCGGAGCCGCTGCGTCGCATCCCGCGAGGAAGAGGACAGCGAGCACCGCCACGGTTCGCGCCGCAACCATCGTCGCTCTCGTCATGGCGAGACCTCAGTGAAGGTGATCCTGTCGTCCGCTTCGGCGAACCACTGAACCGCCAGAACGCGAGCTGGAAGCGGATGAGTCAGAGTTACCTCCCGAACCGATCGAGGATGGGAGGGTGCCGCAGATCGTTCTCCGACACGAGAAGGAGCAGCGGCGCCGAGGTCCGCGTGATCCGGAACACGGGACTCCGCGCGTGCCAATTCGAAACGTCGGCCCGCGGCGGCAACCGCCGACGGTGGGAACCCTCCATAGGTGGGCGCTTGGACACGAACTCGGGACCTATACGGGCCGTGGGCACGGTTCCTTCTGTGGTCGACCAGCCATCCAAACACGCGTGATCGACGCCGTGGCCGGGGGCTCACCCCGGATTGACACGTCCAACGGGTCAGCCATACCGTTCGCATACGAACCATCTGGAGGAGCCGACGGACGAGCGCGCCGTGGTCGAAGGGGTCGAGGTTCCGACCGATCACCTGATCGGCGGCGAACGACTCGGGTCCTCGGCTCGGTTCGCCGACGTCTCCCCGATCGACGAGCAGGTCATCGCGCAGGTCGCGCGCGCCGACGCCGACACGGTCGATCTGGCCGTCGCTGCGGCGGGTCAGGCGGCCGAGGAGTGGGGACGCACACCGCCGAAGGATCGCGCCGCCGTGCTGCATCGGATCGCCGACGGCGTCGAGGCCCGGATCGAGGACCTGTCCGTCGTCGAAACTCGCGACAACGGATCGCTCTTGCGCTCGCATCGGAACTCGGTGATGCCGCGTGTGGCTCGCAACTTCCGGTTCTTCGCCGACAAGCTCCTCGAGCTGGAGCACGACGGCGACTCGTCGTTCAACGGGAACCAAGAGCGCTTCACGTGGGATCCGTCGGGCGTGACCGCGGTGATCGGCCCGTGGAACGCGCCGTTGATGCTCGCAACGTGGCGGATCGCACCCGCCCTCGCTGCCGGCAACGCGGTGGTCCACAAGCCGCCCGAGTGGGCGCCGCTGACCGCATCGCTGCTGGGAGACATCGCGCTCGAAGCCGGCATCGTTCCCGGCGCCTATAACGTCGTCCAAGGGATCGGCGAGGAGGCCGGCGCCGCCCTCGTCGCTCATCCGGGCGTGAGCCGGATCGCGTTCACCGGATCGGTGGAGACGGGGCGGCTCGTCGCCGCGGCGGCCGCGACCAATCTGACCCCTACCTCCCTCGAGCTCGGCGGGAAGTCCCCGTTCCTGATCTTCGCCGACGCCGACATGGACGCCGCGGTGCAGCAAACGGTCGGGCAGTTCGACAATGCGGGACAGGTCTGCCTGGCCGGGACCCGCCTGTTGATCGAGTCGTCGATGTACGACGACTTCCTGGAGCGTGTCATCGAGGCGGCCGGGCAGGTGGTCCAAGGCGATCCCCGCGACGAGGCGACCGACATCGGCCCGCTCATCAGCAGGGAGCACTTCGAACGCGTCGATGGGTTCGTGCACGCCGGCCACGCCGAGGGGTCGCGCGCACTCGTCGGCGGTGGCCCGAACGAGGACCTCGGCGGCCTCTACTACCGACCGACCCTGTTCGTGGACGTGCCGAGCGGATCCCCACTGTTGACGCGTGAGATCTTCGGGCCCGTGCTCACCGCGCAGCCGTTCCGCGACGAGGCGGAGGCCATCGCGCTCGCCAACGGCACGGACTACGGTCTCGCCGCCACCGTCTACACCGGGGACGAGGCGCGCGCGGAACGCGTCGGCGAACAGCTCGTCGCCGGCACGGTGTGGATCAATTGCTTCTTCGTTCGCGATCTCGACGCGCCGTTCGGTGGGTCGCGCAACTCGGGGATCGGCCGCGAGGGCGGCCGGTGGAGCTTCGATTTCTACGCCGACGTGAAGAACGTCGTGACGGCGCCGTCGTCCGGCGGGTGAGGAGGATGGATGGGTGAGGTGGTAGGCGCGGCGCTCGTCGCGCACGTCCCGACGATCATGCTGCCCGAGGAGGTCAGGCTGGAGATCAACGAGGGCCAGGAGATCTCGCTGGTCCCCGGCCTGCACCGGATGAAGCGCGACTGCATCGACCGGCTGCAGCCGGACACGGTCATCGTCTTCGACACGCATTGGGAGTCGACGTTCGAACACATCGTGACCGCGCAGGATCGCAGGCAGGGTCTGTTCACGAGCAGCGAGCTGCCGCGCGGCATGCGACAGATCCCGTACGACATGCCGGGCGACCCGGACCTCGCGAACAGGATCGCCGCCCAGGCCGAGGGGCGCGACGACTGCTGGATCCTCGCGTCCGACGACCCCTACCTGCCGATCTTCTACGGCACGGTCAACATCTGGACGTTCCTCGGGGACCCCGAGACGAGGTGGCTCAGCGTCGCCCTGAACCAGTGCTGTGACACCGATGACTTCCTGCTGCTCGGGTCGCTGATCGGCAAGGCGATCGCCGAGAGCGATCGGCGCGTCGTGTTGCTGGCCTCGGGCGGGATGACGCACCGGTTCTTCGGGTTCAAGGAGCTGCGACAGCGGGAGTCACAGCGCGCGCCCGACAACATCTATGACCGCGCGTACTACGACGCCGACATGCACGTGCTCGATCTGCTGCAGCGCGGCGACCACGCCGGCGTGATCGACGACATGCCCGCGTATCGGAAGGCCTACCCGGAAGGGCACTTCGGGCACTATCTGATGATGGCCGCAGCGATCGGTGGCGCCGGATGTCGGGCGCCCGGCGAGCTGTTCAGCGAGTACGAGGCATCGGTCGGCACCGGACAGGTGCACGTGTGGTTCGAGCGTCCGGAGGAAGGATGGACGGGCGCAGCCGCCTGAGCGCGGCGGAGAGGGGTAGGAGATGGCGGGCATGTCAGAGGAGCAGCTGGGCTACGAGCGCCTCGGCGCGAAGCGGCTGCGGCTCGTGGACTGCATCTCGCAGTCCGTCGGATTCATGGGACCGGTGTTCTCGGCGGCGTTCCTGATCCCGTTGATCGCCGGGGTGAGCGCCTCCGGCAAGGGCGCGGGGATCGCCACGCCGCTCGCCGTCTTGATCGCGGCGGTGGGGACGTTCGCGCTCGGGTGGATCGTCGCGGCCTACGCGAAACGCGTTCACGCTGCCGGATCGCTCTACGACTACGTGTCCAACGGCCTCGGCGCGAGGGCGGGCGCGTTCGCCGGTTGGATCTACTACGGCGGCACCACGGTCCTCGCGTCGGCGATCGCGTGCTTGGTCGGCTGGTATATGCACGATGTGATCTTCACGGCCGACCCGGCGGTACCGGGGGTCGTGTCGTCGTCGTCGCCGCTGCCGATGTGGGCCTGGAGCCTCGTGTTCGTCGCAGTGATCTTCCTGGTGCAGTACCTCGGCGTGCACATCTCGACGCGCGCGCAACTGACCCTCGCTCTCGCGTCGGCTGTCGTGGTGCTCGCCTTCTTCGTGAAGGTGATCATCGACGCGCCGCAGGCGAACCTCGAGCCGTTCAAGCCGAGCTCAGCCACCGACGGATGGACCGGGATCATGTTCGGCGTGCTGTACGGCGTCCTGATCTTCGTGGGGTTCGAGACGGCGGCGAACCTCGGGGAGGAGACCGCGGAGCCGAAGCGATCGATCCCGCGAGCGGTGCTCCTCACCGTCTTGATCGCGGCGGTGTTCTACCTGATCGCCGCGTATGCGCAGATCGTCGGGTTCGGCCAGGACCTGTCGGTCATCACCGACCCGGCGGTCGCCGCGGCCCCGCTGTTCGCGCTCGGATCGCCCCCGGCGGTCGGTGGCTACGGCTCGGACTTCATCTTGAAGCTCCTCGAGGTCGTCGTGCTGCTCGACATCCTCGCGGTGGGCCTGGGAGCGGCGGTCGCGTCGGCACGCGGCGTGTTCGCCCTGGCGCGCGACCGACGGATCGCCGGCGGCCTGGCGGCGGTGTCGCGCAGCCGCGGCACGCCCGTCGCCGCGATCGCGTTCGTCGAGGTGGTATCGCTGATCATGGTCGCGATCGCCCAGTTCGCCGACACGGTGTTCGCCGACGCGAGCCCGAGCCCCCACTTCTTCGACATGTTCCTGTGGCTCTCGACGTTCGGCGGCTTCGCGTTGATGGTGGTCTACGGGTTGCTCGCCTTCGGGTCGTTCTGGGGCCTGCGGCAGGGCGCGAACTACGCGGGGGTCGTGATCGCGGCGGTGATCGGGCTGGCGATCTCTGTCGCGGCGGTCTACGGCGGGATCTACAAGCAGCCCAACCCGTTCAACCTCGTGTGGCGCTACGTCGTGGCGTGGGCGATCCTCGGTCTGATCGTCGCGTTCGTGATGAAGGGCCGCCCGGCGGCGAGCAGCGTGCTCGGCGAGCTCCGGTCGGACGAGGCCGGGACCAACGCCGCGGGCGTCCGCGCCGACGGGATCGGATGACCGAAGACGAGCGGCCGCTGCGCCTCGACGCCCCTCGTGAGGAGGCGCTGGCGCACGCGGCCCGGCTCGTCGAGGAGGCGTGGCGGTCCTTCGACCGATTCCGGCCGGAGGAGCCGCCGCTGGACGATCGCGTGCGCGCGCTGATCAGGGCGGGATTGCCCGAGGACCCCGTGCCGGTGCACGAGGCGCTCGACGATGCGGCCCGGATCCTGGACGAGTCGATCGCCCAGCCGCGGCCGCGGTACTTCGCGTTCATCGGGTCGAGCGGGCTGCCGATCGGCGCGATCGGCGACCTGCTGGCGCACACCTACGACATCAACCTGGCGGTCGACGCCCGTGCCGCGACGGTCGTCGAACACCAGGCCGTGCGATGGGTCGGCGAGTTCGTCGGGTTCCCGGTCGCCTCGGGAACCTTCACGAGCGGCGGCACGATCAGCAACCTGACCGCGCTCGCGGCCGCGCGTGAGCGCGCGATGCCGCGGTCCCGGCATGCCGGCCTCGGCGGCGAGCGTCCGGTCGTCTACTGCTCCGACGAGGTCCACTACTCGGTCACCCGCGCGGTCGAGCTGCTCGGGATCGGCTCGGACCGGTTGCACGTGATCCCGCTCGATCCGCTCCGGCGCATGCAGACCGACGTGCTCGCCGAGGCGATCGCCGCCGATCGAGCCGACGGCGCGACACCCGTGGCCGTCGTCGCATCCGCGGGCACGACGCTGACCGGTGCGGTCGATGACCTCGAGGCGGTCGCTGACGTCTGCGAGGACGCCGGCGTGTGGCTGCACGTCGACGGAGCCTATGGGCTTCCCGCGGCGGCGGTCCGGCCCGACCTGTTCGCGGGCATCTCGCGGGCCGACTCGTGCTCGGTCGACGCACATAAGTGGCTGTACCTCCCCAAGGCGTGCGGCGTCGTGATGAGCAGGCACGAGGACGTCTTCGTGGAGTCCTTCTCGCACGAGCAGGGCTACCTTCCCCACCAGCAGCACGAGCTGCACGCCGCCGACATCACGTTGGAGTACTCACGGCCGTTCCGTGCGCTCAAGGCATGGCTCGCCTTCCGCGCGCACGGCGCACAGCAGTTCCGCGACGCGATCGCCCGCAACCTCGCGGAGGCCGACCTGCTCTACCGTCGCGCCCAGACGAGCGAGGACTTCGAGGTGTTCGACGCGCCCCCGCAGCTGTCGATCGTGCCGTTCCGGCATTCGCCGCCGGCGGTCGCCCTCGATGCGCACAACCAGCGACTCGCGGAGGCGATCCAAGCCGACGGCCGCATCTACCTCGCGTCGGCGCTGATCGACGGCGAGGTGTGGCTCCGGCCGTGCTTCGTGAACTTCCGGACGACAGACGAGGACGTCCTCGCGATCCTGGATGTCACGCGGGAGCTCGGCGCCCGTCTCACGTCGGGAGCGGCGTGACCGACGACCTCCTGCCCGCGGAACGCAAGGTGCTGGCTGCGCTCAGCGATCGACCGCTGGACTTCCGCGCGATGTGGGCGATCTCGAACCTGTTCCGCAGCGCCGCTGCCGTTCGGCGGCACATGGAGGCGAAGGTCCTGGCTGCCGAGCGCGTCTCGTGGACGTCGTTCGTCGGGCTGTGGGTGCTGTGGGTCTGGGGAGAGCTGGGCGCGAACGCGTTCGCGGATGCGGTCGGCATCAGCCGGCCGACGGCGACGGGCGTCCTGCGGACCCTCGACACGCGCGGATGGATCACGCGCCGACCGGATCCCAACGACGGTCGAAGCGTCCTCGTGTCCCTGACGCCCGCAGGTCGCAGGACGATCGAGCACCTGTTCCCTCGGTTCAATGCAGAGGAGACCGCGATCGCCGGCTCGCTCGGCGACCGTGATCAGGATCGGCTGGCCTCGATGCTGCGCTCGCTCTCGCGCAGCGTCCAGGACCGCAACGGTTCCGAGACCGCGGTCTAGCGCGTCACGATCCGCACGGGCATCCGCTTGATGCCGTTCACGAAGTTCGATCGGATGCGCTCGGTCGGCCCTGCGAGCTCGATCGACCGCATCCGTGGGAGGAGCTCCTCGAACAGGATCGCCGCCTCGAGCCGCGCCAGGTGCGCGCCCAAGCAGAAGTGGGGCCCGCCAGGACCGAACGTGACGTGATCGTTGGGCTTCCGCGTGACGTCGAAGCCATCGGGGTCGTCGAAGACCTCTTCATCGCGGTTGGCGCTGATGTACCAGGTCACGACCTTGTCGCCGGCGTGGATCGTTTCACCGCGCAGTTCGACGTCGCGGGTCGCGGTCCGGCGGAAATGCAGCACGGGCGTCGCCCATCGCAGGATCTCCTCGACGGCGAGGGGGATGCGTTCCGGCTCCTCCTGCAGCAGCCGCAGCTGGTCCGGGTTCGCCATCAACGCGAGCATCCCAGCGCTGATCGTATGCCGGGTGGTCTCGTTGCCGGCGATCATCAGCAACGAGAAGTAGTTGTGGAACTCCCGCTCGTTCAGCAGGCCCTCCCCCTGCGCGGTGACGAGCGCCTGGATCACGTCGTCGCTCGGCTCCTCCCGGCGCTGATCGGCCTGCGCGTCCGCGTACGCGAACACATCGCGCGCGACCGGCGATCGGAACGGGAACAGCCGGTATTCCTCGGTGTCGACCTTGTCGATGACGGCCGCCGACAGCTCGTGGTCCTGGTTGGCGATCATCTTGTCGCCCCACGAGATCAGCTGGGGCGCGTCCTCCTGCGGCACCGTGAACATCGAGCACAGGAACCGGATCGGGAGCTCGCGGCTGATCGAGCCGACGAAGTCGAACGGATCATCGTCGACCAGCGCCGCGTCGAGGACCTCTCGCGCGACGTCGCGGATCCAGTCCCTGTACTGGCTGACGCCACGCGCGCTGAAGCGCTTGGCGCAGATCGATCGCAGCTTCGTGTGGCGTGGGGGGTCGGTCTCGAGCATCGAGCGACGGATCTCGAGCTGCTCCGGGTCGAGCTCCTCGAGCGACACCGCGCCGACCTCCGACGAATACGTCGCCCAGTCGATGTGAACCGCGACCAGGTCGTCGTACCGCGTCACCGCCCAGAACCCGGCGTTGGGCCCCGGCTCCGGATGCCAGGCGACGGGCGCCTCCTGCCGCAGGCGTCGGAACCACTCGAACGGGACACCGTCGACGAAGTTGTCCGGATCGGCGAGGTCGATCCCGTCGAGCGCAGCCGTCATGGGCCCTCCATCAGAAGAACGGGGTGTAGTACTCGAGCTCCCATGGCGTCGGGTCCGCCGTCATGGGGTCCTCCACGGCCTCGGTGTAGCGCTTCCACTCCGCGAGCTTCAGCTGCGAGAACGCATCGACGAACGGCGCACCGAGCGCATCGCACAACCGCTCGTCGCGACCCATCGCCTCGACCGCGGCCTCGAGGGTTGCCGGCACGTGATCACCGGTCGGTTGCGCCGCGATCGGCTGCGCGGCTGGTGTCGTCATCGCGTCCTCGACGCCGAACCGGCAGGCGTGCAGCAGCGCCGCCGCGGCGAGGTACGGATTGCATGCGCCGTCGGGAACGCGGTTCTCCAGACGCGTGGCGTCACGGCGATCGGGCCCGATGCGGATCGCGACGGTGCGGTCGTCGTGGCCCCAGTTCGCCCAATAGCCGTTCATCATGTCGGGGAGCAGCCGCTTGTAGGCGTTCACCGTCGGGGCCAAGATCGCCGCCGTCCCCTCGTGGTGGGCCAACATGCCGGCCATGCAGCTGCGGGCGAGGTCGCTCAGGCCCTCGGGATCGGTGTGATCGAAGAGCACGTTCGTGCCGGCGGCGTCCCAGAAGCTGATGTTCACGTGCAGGCCCGAGCCCCCGCGATCGCCGAAGGGCCGCCCGATGAACGTCGCGCGATGCCCCCTCGACGTGGCGATCTCGTGCGCCAGCACCCGGAACAGGAACGCGTCGTCGGCGGCGCTCACCGCCTCGCGGTACCGGATGTTGACCTCGAACTGCGAGTCGTCGAACTCGGTGCACCAGGCCTCGACGTCCAGCCCCGACGCGGCGGCCGCGTCGACGATCTCCGCGACGACACCGTCGGGGTCGACCGCGGTCCCCGTGCCGTAGACGCGCGACCCCGGCGTCGACAGGGGCAGCCAGCCCGCGTCGGCATCGGGCCGCAACAGGTAGAACTCGAACTCGAAGGCGATCTGCGGGGTGAGCCCACGTGCGATCCACGACGCGACGGCTTGTTCGAGGAGATGCCGCGGATCGACCGGCAGCGGCGCGCCGAGCCGGCTGAGCCGCCCGATGCCCACCGTGGTCGCGGGCTCCCAGCCCGGACGGAAGGTGTCGGGTTCGATCGTGGCTTCGAGATCGGGCAATCCGACGTCGTAGGCGAGCCCTTCGATCGGCAGGATCTCGCGATCGAACGTCAGCGGGAACGTCGCGAGGCAGAAATTGGCGCGTCCACGTTCCCGCCAGTCGCCGTAGAGGTACTTGCCCCGCTCGATGCCGTGGATGTCCGACCACAGCAGTCGCAGTCGCGTCCCGTTCGTCTCCACTCGACTCCTTTGGATACGAACTATCTTCCCGCGCCGAGCATACCCCCGGTCAATCCTTCATGGGCGGGCGGATCCCGCGGAACTCCCAGTCGCCGCCGAACGCGGTCGACTCGACCTCTTCGGAGGCGCTCGGCTGCGCGCCGACGTCGTCGCGGATCGCGACCGAGCCTTCGACGATCGTGTTGCGAAGGATGCCGAGCCCCTCGACCTCGACCTCCACGACGTCGCCCGGCTCGACGGGACGGGAGTTCGCCGGCGTCCCGGACAAGATCACGTCGCCGGGCTCGAGCGTGATCGTCCGCGCGATGTCGGCGACCAGGTAGGGCATATCCCACACCATCTCGTCGGTGCTCCCCGACTGTCGAACGACCCCGTTGACGCGCGTCTCGATGTGCTTGTCGCGGAAGTCCCACCCGGTCACGAGCCCGGGGCCGAGCGGGCACAGCGTGTCCGAGCCCTTCACCCGCAGCATGGAGCCCGCGTCGGTATCGCGGAAGTCGTGCAGCCCGAAGTCGTTCGCGACGGTGTAGCCCAGGATGCGTGCCTCGGCCTCGTCGCGAGACACGTGCAGGGTCCTTTCGCCAATCACGATCGCGATCTCGCCCTCGTAGTTGAGGTAGCGGCACCGGGGGGGCCGGACCACCGCTCCCTCGTGATGGTTGAGGGCGCTGACCGGCTTGTGGAAATACGTCGGCGCCGCGCCGAGCGACGCCTGGAACTCCGCCCGCCGGCTCTCGTAGTTGAGATGGACGCACACGATCTTCGTCGGTTCGCACGGCGGGAGGTGCTGCGCCTCGGCGATCGGCACACGCTCGCCATCCGCCGTCACGAGCTCGCCGCCGTCACGCCGCACGCTGATCGGGCGCCCCCGCATCGTGATGCGGCGCGTCTCCATCGACGTATTATCGCGTCGATGGGCGAGCTCCGCGGTTTCCTCGCGCCACGCTCCCCGGAAGGGGCGGCCTCGCTGGTCCCGGCTCCCCCGTGGCATTACTCAGGCGACGTGCTCACGATCGAGTATCGCTCGGCGCCGGGATCCGTCGCGCGATGGCTGCCGAGCGGTGTAGAACCTGCCGAGGACGATCCCGACGCCGTCGCCGTCGTGTTCGCTGACTGGCAGTCGTGCGGTGACGACGGTGCGGAACTGCTCGACCCCGTGCGGTCGCAGTACAGGGAGGCCTTCGTCGTGGTGCGATGTCGTCACGACGGCGTGACGTACTCTCGGTGCATCCTGATCTGGGTGGACAAGGACTTCGCGCTCGCGCGCGGTTGGTTCCAGGGGTACCCGAAGAAGTTGGGCTCGATCTGGCTGACGCGGCCGATCTCGGTCGGGCGAGCGGGCCCGAGGCTCGAGCGCGGGGGCCAGATCGGCGCCTCGCTCGCCGCGAACGATCGGCGCCTGATCGACGCGGTCTTCACGATCGAAGGGAACGCAGATAGCGCGGGGTTCGTGAACGCGCTGCCGATGCTGCATTCGCGGTGGATGCCGGCTATCGGCGGCGCAGGTGACGCCCTGGACGAGCTGGTCGTGCTCCGGTCGCAGGACGTCGAAACAGGTCCGGTGTACTCGGGGTCATTCGAGCTGCGACTGCATGAGGCTCCCGGCGAGGAGCTGACATCCCTCGCGCCGATCGAGCCCATCGCGGCCTACTGGAGACAGGTGGCAGCGACCTTCGTCGCAGGCGACCGCATCTAGGGTTCGACCGGCTGCGCCTCGACGGCGTGATCGGCGGCGAGCCGAACGAGCGTGTCGAACAACGCTTGTTGCGCTGGATCGGTCGCGGCGGTCTCCTCCGGGTGCCACTGCACACCCAGCATCCAGCCCCCATCCGACGAGTCGCGCTCGATCGCCTCCACGAGCCCGTCGCTGCTTCGTCCCGAGACGCTGACGCCTTCGCCGATGACCGCGATGCCCTGGTGGTGATGGGAGGAGCAGCGCAGCGGTGATCGCATCGAGGCGGCGGCGAGCCTCGTCCCCTCCGCTATCTCGACGTCGTGCATCGTCGTCGTGTCGTCGAGCGGAACACCGTGCTCGAGGAGACCGGTCACGTCCGGAAGATGCTGGTAGAGCGTGCCGCCGTACGCGACGTTCATCACCTGCGCGCCTCGGCAGATACAGAGCGACGGCACCCGGGCGCGCTCCGCTGCGTGCAACAGGGCGATCTCGAACGAGTCGCGCTCCGGGTCGATGGCGTAGTCGTGCGCCCCGAGCTCACCGCCGTACCGCGTGGGGTCGACATCGCCACCGCCGACGAGCAGCACGCCGTCGAACGGATCCAGTACATCACCGGCGTCCGCTACTTCGCCGGGCGACAGGATCGCGGTCCGCGCGCCGGCGCGACGGAGCGCCTCGAGATAGGGAGCGGGCACGCCGTACCCACCCTGGGGCCAGCGAGCGACGCGGCCCGCTTCGAGGCGGTACGCGGGAACGGCGATCAGCGGCCGAGCGCTGTCCATCCACGACAGGATATGTGCCACTCCACGACGTGCCCGGAACTAGGCGTACCGGCCGCACTCCAGACAGGAATACCAACCGCCGGCGGGGTCTTCCAGCATGAAGGTCGTCTTGCGGCCACACCGAGTGCAGGTTCGCGTCTGGTGCTGCGCGAGGATCGTGCTCTGCTGGCGAAGCGACTCGGCCTTGGCGCGCATCTCCTTGGCTTGTTGCTCCGAGACCGACATCCCGACCCTCATGTGATCCCTCCTCTTCGGGGATCCGAGGCGTTCGCCAGCCTCGCCGGCATCCCCGGCATCTTCCGGACGATCGCGAACCCCCTGCGCTCCGACATCAACATGTCCAGATCCGGACTTTCGTGGTCGAGCGCGATGGCGAAGGACGTCCCGTGCGCGCGGACCTCCTCGTATTCGATGTGAGTGAGGACGATCGTTGCCTTGCAGGCATCGTCGCTGCACTCACACATGAACGGGCTCGGCGGTCCCCCACCGACGCCCTCGTTCGATTCATCGATCCACTCGTTGAGGTCGCGAGACCGCATCTCGTTCCCGACCTCTCGTTCGCGCCAATCGCTCACGATGCCTCCCCAGCAACCCGGGACGGTCTGCGGACGCGCTGCCCGGGGAGGGGGGGCAGTGAGATAGGGTCCCACATCCCGTCGCCCGATCCGAGGAGATCGGACAGGTCGGTTCCGCTGAGGAGATGGCCGAGGCATGACGTCTCCAGCGCATCGAACACGGCGCCTTGACCGACGATGAAGAGGCGAAACTCACATCGATCCGCGCGGCGCGCTGCCCGTTCGATCGCGCGGATGCCCCACCTGTCGATCGATGTGAGAGAACGCAGATCGAGGATCAGCGCACCCGCAGGATGCGTGAGGGCGTTGAGCTCAGCCTCGAGAAGGAGCACGTTCGAGGAGTCGAGCTCTCCCGCAAGGGTCAGTCGATCGATCCCGTTGCGGCGGTCTGCGTTGATCGCAAGGCGAGCCTTCGATGCGCCGCTTGGGTTCTGCACCCTTCCCCCTCGGATCCGACCGCTTCATCCGTTATCGGACGCGGTTACGTCTTCGGACCGAGAGCTCGGGTTCGGGGTGAGGGGCCGTTCGCTTGGGCCTCTCAAGATCTAAAGTAGCACCATCACGGAACCGCGGATAGACGGTGACGCGGTTCAGTGTGACAAGGATCGAACGAAGTGGGCGACGCGGCGAGGAAGCTCAGGGTACAGCTCGTCGACGGCCGGCCCGAACGGCTCGCCGAGGTGACGCGCACCGTCACGTCGCTCGGTCATGTGGTCGTCGGGGCCGGTGCTGACCACGCGGCCGTCGGGCGGGTCACCCTTTCCGAGCTCCCGGACGTCGCTCTCGTCATCGTCGGAGAGAACTCTGAAGAGGCCTTCGGGCTCATCCGTACGATCGTGCGCGAAGCGGCGTGCCCGGTCATCGCCATCCTCGACGTCCAAGACCGAGCATTCATCGACAAGGCGGCACGACTCGGCATCTTCTCCTACATCGCCCACGGAGGGGATGTCGAGGAGATGCAGAGCTCGATCGACATCGCGCTCGAGCGCTTCGCCGAGTATCACGCGCTCGAGGGTGCGTTCGGTCGGCGCGCGATCACGGAGCGGGCGAAGGGGATCTTGATGGAGCGTCACGGCATCGGCGAACAGCAAGCGTTCCAGCTGCTGCGCGACCATGCCCGAAGCACCAATCGGAAGATCGTCGACGTCGCCGAGTCCGTCGTGGCGAGTCACCGCCTGTTGCCGAGCGACAACGAACCCGCGCCTGCGGACGAGGGGACCTGAGGTACTAGGGCTCCACGGCGAACAGCCTCCACGCACCGGGCACGCCCTTGAGTTCGTGTTCGCCCCGGTCTTCGAAGGTGAATCCCGACCCGGCGACGAGGTCGCGAACCGTGCTCGTGACGACGATCTCCTTGTTGCCCGCCTCGCCGAGCATGCGCGCCCCGATGTGGACGGCGATCCCAGCGGGCTTCGACCCCACGAGTTCGCACTCGCCGGTGTGCACGCCTGCGCGCACGGTCAGGCCGCGTGTCGCAGCGCTCTCGATGATCGCACGGGCACATGCGATCGCACGAGCGGGCCCGTCGAAGCGGCAGAAGAAACCGTCACCGGCGCTGTCGATCTCCATGCCCCGGAATCGGCCGAGGTCGCGTCTCACGTCGCGATGATGTTGGTCGAGAAGCTCGCGCCATGCCCGATCGCCGAGCCGGGCGGCGGTGGCCGTGGAATCCGTCAGGTCGGTGAAGAGCAGCGTGGTGAGCACCGTCTCCGGTACGGCGGGGGAACTCTCCAGTCGAGCCCGCGCAACGACTGCGCCCGCGATCTCATCGGCGGAGTGATACGGGTCATAGCCGATCCCGGAAACCTCCATGATCTCGGCGCCGTGGATCGGTTCGGCGAACGCTCGTGCGTCGTCGCGATCCTGCGCGCGGTGGAGAACGACGGTTGGGACCCTGATGGCGGGAAGGACGTCGCGCATGTCCGTCTCGACCTGCATCCGAGCGAACTCCGCGACCGACGCTGGGCTCGCTGCGGCTCGCTGCATCCAGATGAACCAGTCGAGGAGTTCGGGATCCGAGCCGTACGCTGGGTTGATCCCGGAGGCGAACTCCGCCATCCAGGCGCGCTCGCCCCAATGCTCGCGCATCTCACGTACCCACGCATGCCCCTCCTCTGGATCCGGCGTCGCCATGATGTACGGCATGAACAGGACGAGCTGTTCGCACCGCTCGGGGTACGTCGACGCGAACAACGCACAGACGTTGGCGCTCTCGCTGACGCCGAACAACGTGATGCGATCGGTGCCGGTCGCTTCGAGGATGGCGACGATGTCGTCCATCCGCGACTCGAGCGTCACGCCCCGCGGGCGGTCCGACAGTCCTGTGCCTCGAGGGTTGAACACGATCAGTCTGGTCTGCTCAGAGAGCGCAGCGAGGAGGCGACGCGTGTAGGGAACACGCCACAGGGCGTCGATCGTGCAGAGGTGGGGCGCATACACGACGGTCGGACCCTGTCCCACGACCTGATACGCGACGGCAACGCCGCCGCTTCGCGCGTAGAGGACATCGGGGATCGTCGTGATGAGGCATCCTTCCACCGGTTCGCAGGTGGCGCCAGCCGGGGTCACGTTCGAGGGGCTACCCTGAAGTACCGTCGGCGAGAGGAGATCGGATGAGCAGGTTCCTCATCACGTATCACGGTTCGGGGATGCCGGATGACCCGGAGCTGATGGAGCAGGCGAAGGCGGCCTTCGGCAACTGGGTGGCCGGTGCCGGAGACGCCATCGTCGACCCGGGCGCTCCGGTGCAGATGGTGACGCAGGTCGCGAACGACGGCGCCACCGACGCTGTGCAGATCGGCGGCTACTCGATCATCCAGGCTGACAACGCCGACGCTGCGGCAGCGGTGCTCTCGTCGCACCCGTACGTCGCGCGTGGAGGCACCCTCCAGGTCAACCAGATCCTCGAGGTCTGAACGCCCGATCCGGCGGTGGGAAGACGTACACTCGTGCAAGAGGCAACTCCCGTTCGTGCAGGGAGAAGATGCTCTCCCTACGGGGATCGCCCCAGATCCTGCTCGGCCTTCGTCTCCAACGTGGGCTTGATACCCCGAGCAACGAGCCGATCGCGATGAGGCGGCGTGCCGCTTCGAAAGTAAGGAAGCCACGATGTCGACAGCCCTTCAAGACCCCAGGGAGTCTCATGGAAGCGCGGCAGCATCCCGAACCTCGTTCGAGCTGGCGTCCCACGGGCCAGTGGGATGAAGTACTCGGTGCTCCGACGCAGAGAGGTGCAGGGCGTCGTGCTGACGGAAGATGGCGGATGGACGACGCAGGGGTTCGAGGCTGACCCGCCCCTGGGGAAGACCCTGATCCGGCGATTCACCGAGCTGATGGTCGCTCAGTCTGACGGTGGCGAGCCGACCATCGTGGTGAAGGGGCCAGCGCTGTACAGGATCGGCAAAGAGCTGAACGTGACCTTCAGGCAGCGCAGGCACGAGTGAACACGCCGCTTCGGTAAGCGTTCTTGGCATCCTGCCCTTGCTTCGCGTACGTGACGCCGGGTGCAGAGATGGGCGAGTGGACGACCGGTGCGTCTACCCATCGTCCCGCTCGACCTGCGGAGTGTCGCTGGGCGGCGCCAGCGGTTTGCGAGGTCCGGCGCCCACGACATACGGTCGACACATGTCCGACGCGAGCACGCAGCGCAACCTGGTCATGATCCTCGCCCGGGACCTCACCTCGCGCCTGGTGATGCCGGCGTTCGTCGTCGACGCCGACGGCACGCTCGCGTACTTCAACGAGGCGGCCGAGCCGGTGCTCGGTCGGACGTACGCCGAGGCGGGCGAGCTACGCGCCGGCGAATGGGCGACCGAGTGGAAGCCCACCGACCTCGACGGCATGCCTCTCTCATTGGAGGAGCTCCCGCTCGGGATGGCGTTCCGCGAAGGACGGCCAGCCCACCGGGCGATCCGGATCACCGGCGGCGACGGCGTGGATCGCGAGATCGAGGTGACGGCCTTCCCCCTGTCCCCGCGACGTGACCAGATCCTCGGCGCCGTCGCGCTGTTCTGGGAACGCTCGCCGACGGAGCGCTAGCGGTGCGCGCGAGGATCTGGGGCTGCCGAGGCACGCTCGCCTCTCCCGGCCCCGAGACGATCCGCTACGGCGGCCAGACCTCCTGCATCGTGCTCGACCTCGACGACGGCTCGGTAGTCATCCTGGACGCGGGCACCGGGATCCGTCCGTACGGGATGTCGCTCGCCGGCGCGCACCCGCGACGTGTCGACCTGTTGCTCACGCATCTGCACGCCGACCACATCGAGGGCCTCCGGTTCTTCTCGCCGTTCTGGGACCCCGACGTGGAATTCCGCATCTGGGGGCCGCGGGCGCCGGCCAAGGGGCTCGAGGAACGGATGGCGCCGTTCTTCGCACCGCCGTTCTTCCCGGTGCACCTTCGCAACGTGCCGTCGCGGCCGCGGTTCCGCGAAGTGCCCGACGAGCCATGGACGATCGGCTCGGCGACGATCCAGGCCGAGCCCATCAAGCATCCGGGACCGGCCGTCGGCTACCGCGTCGAGGCGGATGACCGGTCGCTCGCATACCTCCCCGACCATGAGCCCGCGCTCGGAGCCGACCTCAGGACCATGGAGGACAGCTGGATCTCGGGCCTCGGCATCGCGCGGCGGGCCGACGTGCTCGTGCACGACTGCCAGTACACGGTGCCGGAGTATGAGCAGCGCGTCGGCTGGGGTCACTCGAGCACGACCGATGTGGTGGCGTTCGCCGAGCGGGCGGAGGCCCGTCGCCTCGTGCTGTTCCACCATGACCCGTTGCACACCGACGCCGACCTCGAGGGCATGCTCGTGGATGCTCGCAGCGTGCGCGGCGCCGAGCCTCTCGACGTCGAGCTCGGCTACGAGGGGCAGACCTTCGCACTGACGTAGACGCGGTCGCTATCCCGGATCGACACGTCCAGCGGTCAGCCATACCGTTCGCGTACGAACCATCTAGAGGAGCCGACGGACGTGCGCGGCCTTGGTTGAAGTGCGTCGAGATGGGGAGCGGGCCCGCCGTACGAACCGAAGCCGTCCGCTGCTGCCCATCTCGCGTCGAGGACGAAGGTCGCGCGCGAGTGGACCGCGCAAGGTCGGGCCGAGACCGTGGCGGAAGCTCCGCTCCGACGAGCAATCCGGGCGGCGGTGACCGGCGAGGATCCCGGCGACGTGAGGATCCCGGCGAGGGTGTCGACCCTCGAGATCCATCCGCGATCGAGGCGCCCGTGACCAGCGGGTGAGGCCGACGCCTGGAAAGCGCGAGACGCGAACCGCTCGCTACGATCGTTTCGGGTAGCGTTCCGCCGAGATGTCGGAGTTCGTCCAACTGCTCGTCAACGGACTGGTCACCGGCTCCATCATCGCCGTCTCCGCCGTCGGACTGACGTTCATGTTCGGCATCCTCGGCGTCGTCAACTTCGCGTACGGCGACTATCTCACCTTCGGAGCCTACGCGGCCTTCTTCGCCAACGTCACGCTCGGGTGGCCTATCGCATTCGCGGCGCTCTTCGGCATGGCGGCGACGGCGGCGCTCGGTCTTGGGATCGAGTTCGTGCTTTGGGCCCCGATGCGCCGTCGTCGGGCGGGGACGGTCAGCCTCTTCATCATCTCGATCGGCTTGGCCTTGGTCTTGCGCGACGTGATCCTCCTGATCTGGGGCGCGGACGGCCGTCGCTACAACGTCGACGTCTTCCAGGTGTACGACTTCGGCATCCTGCGACTCTCGGCGTCGCAGCTCGCGACGATCGCGATCGCGACCCCGGCGATCATCTCGGTCGGGCTGATGCTGTCGAGGAGCCGATTGGGCAAGGCGATGCGCGCCCTTGCCGACGACAGATCGTTGGCGGCGGTCTCGGGCATCGATGTGGACCGCATCGCGAAGGCGACGTGGATCGTGGCGTCGGCCCTCGCCGGGCTGAGCGGCTTGCTGATCGGCTTGGTCCAGGCCTCGTTCGACCCCACCACGGGATCCACGCTGCTGTTGCCGATCTTCGCCGCCGTGATCCTCGGGGGGGTTGGAAGTGCCTACGGTGCCCTCGTCGGCGGCCTGGCGCTCGGCGTCGCGATGGAGCTCTCGACGTGGGACGCGATCTTCGGGGGACTCGATCCCGTGTACAAGCCGGTGGTGGCGTTCGCAGCCTTGATCGTGGTCTTGCTGATCCGTCCCCAGGGTGTGTTCGGGAAAGCGCGCGTGCTGTGAGCCAATTCCTGAACGCTGCGTTCTGGACGTTCGTCGGCATCGAGGCCGGCATCTACACGATCTTCGCGCTCGGTCTGCAGATCCAGTTCGGGGTCACCGGGCTGCTGAACTTCGGACATGCGGCGTTCATGGCGATCGCCGCCTACACCATGGCGATCTTGGTAGTCAAGGTGGAGATGCCTCTGTGGCAGGCGTCGTTGCTCGCGATCGGTGCGGCGATGCTGTTCGGGTTGCTGATCGGCCTGCCGACGCTGCGCCTGCGGGCCGACTACCTCGCGATCACCACGATCGCGTTCGCAGAGATCGTTCGCTACATCGCCCTCAACGAATCGGCCCTGACGGGGGGGCCACAGGGAACGATCGCGTTGGCCGGGGGGAACCAGATCGCGTTCTACAACTCCAGCTGGCAGTCGTTCCAGGGGGCGAT
>Ga0207648_10002638_pt1 | contig 19159 bp, 13 predicted proteins | sample KBSMisM32_FD_184310 | JGI IMG/M metagenome (GOLD analysis project Ga0207648, IMG submission 184310) | Miscanthus rhizosphere microbial communities from Kellogg Biological Station, Michigan, USA - KBS Miscanthus M3-2 (SPAdes) (version 2) | ecosystem: Host-associated > Plants > Roots >...
ATCAAGACCGCACACTACGCGGGTCCCGAGTGGACGCCGGTCGAGAACGCGGTGCAGGCGGGCACGACCGCGAACATTCCGGTCATGGTGGACTTCGGCTCCGACAAGCCCGAGCGCCCGGTGGCGGAGCTGGTGACGAAGAAGCTCCGGCCCGGCGACATCTACACGCATATGTATTCGGGCCTGCGCCACGAGCTGGTGGACGGACACGTGAACCCTGGTCTCGTCGAGGGGCGCAAGCGGGGCGTCATCTTCGACGTCGGCCACGGCGGCGGCAGCTTCGCCTGGCGGGTCGCGGTGCCCTCGATCAAGGAAGGCTTCGTGCCCGACTCCATCTCCACCGACCTGCACATCGGGAGCATGAACGCGGGGATGAAGGACCAGATCAACGTGATGAGCAAGTTCCTCGCCCTCGGCCTGAGCCTCGACGACGTGATCAAGCAGTCCACCTGGAACCCGGCGCGGGAGATCAAGCAGGAAGGCCTGGGGAACCTCTCGGTGGGAGCAGGCGCGGACGTCGCCGTGCTGCGCCTCGAGAACGGCAACTTCGGATTCGTGGATTCGTTCGGCGGGCGCCTGCGCGCGAAGCAGAAGCTCGTCTGCGAGATGACGCTTCGAGACGGCAAGGTGGTCTACGACCTGAACGGCCTGGCCCGCCCGGACTGGACGACGCTCCCGCCCGACTACAAGTCGACGAGCGATCCCCGCTGGGCCGGCGGCCCTGGGAGGTAACGATGGCAAAGTCGAACCGCAGAAGCTTCCTGGCCAAGGCTCCGGCCCTGGCCGTGGCCACCGTGGGCGCGAGCGCGGCCGCGGTGCAGGCCAAGGACAAGGCCCCCGCCAAGACGCCCGCCGCCCCGCCCGCGGCGGAGAAGCCGGTGAAGAAGGTCCTCTGGAAGGACGGCAAGGCGCCGGAGAAGCAGGCCCTCTTCTCTCCCGCCGTGTCCTACGGGAACCTCCTCTTCATCTCCGGCATCGGCGCCCACTTCGAGGGCGACATCAAGGCCCACACCGACCACGTCCTGAACGAAATCAAGAAGAAGCTCGAGGACAACGGGTCCTCCATGGAGAAGGTCCTCAAGGTGAACGTCTACCTGAACGACCTCAAGGACTACGCGGCGATGAACGAGGTGTTCCTCGGCCGCTTCGGTCTGGAGCCGGGCGTGCGCACGACGATCGCGGCCGCGGGCGGCATCCCCGGGAACTCGCTCGTCGAGATCGACTGCATCGCGTACATCTGACCCCTCAGCGCGGCAGCGCGAACGCGACGTAGAGGCCGCCGGTCGGACCGCCGTCCTTGCCACCTCCGGCGGGGACCACGACGAACTGGCGGCCTCCCACCTCGTAGGTGGCGGGCGTCCCGATGGCCGAGAACGGGAGCGTCGCCTCCCAGAGCCGCTCGCCCGTGGCCTTGTCGAAGGCGCGGAGCTTCTTGTCGAAGCAGGTCGCGCCGATGAACACGAGGCCGCCCGCGGTGACGACGGGCCCGCCGTAGTTCTCCGTGCCCGTGTTCGTGAGGCCCTGCGCGGCGAGCTTCGGATATTCGCCGAGCGGGACCTGCCAGGCCTGGTCGCCCGTCTCCAGGTTGATGGCGGTCAGCGTGCCCCAGGGCGGAGCGATGGCGGGATACCCGTCAGGGTCCAGGAACTTCTTGTAGCCGGTGAAGCGGTACTTCAGCGCGGTGGCGGAGGTTCCGGGCGTCACCGCGCGGCTGCGGCCCGTCTTGAGGTAATCAACGAGGGCGTCGACCTCCTCCTCCGACAGCGTCGGAAAGCCGGGCATGCGGCCCTGGCCCTTGCGGATGATCCCGAACAGCTCGCCCCCGGGCTTGCCGCGGGCCGCGCCGATGAGCGACGGGATCTGCGGCGGAGCGCCCCGGAGGTTGTCGCGATGGCACGAAGCGCACGACTGCAAGTAGAGCGTGCGGCCGCCCTTCACGGGCACGCTGGGGGCGAGCGCGCCCGTCCACGCCATCTCGTTCGCGTTGACGTAGAGGAGCGAGCTCTCGGGATCGAAGGCGGAGCCGCCCCACTCCGCGCCGCCGTCGAATCCCGGGAAGACGATCGTGTCCCTGCCCACCGCGAAGGGCACGAACTGGCCGTCGCTCCGGAACTTTCGGAAGGCCTCCACGGCCGCTTGCCGGGCCTCCGGCGTGCGGCTCGTGAGCATCTCCTCCGTGAGCCGCTGTCGCGCGAACGGAGCGGGCCGGGCGGGAAGCGGCTGCGTCCGGGCCGTGACCTCGCCCTCCAGGGTGCTGGGCGGGAACGGGTGCTCCTCGATCGGGAACAGCGGCGCTCCCGTCGCGCGGTCGAACAGGAAGACGTATCCCTGCTTGCTCGTCTGGGCCACCGCGTCGACGCGGGCGCCGCCGCGCGTGACGGTGACGAGACTGGGCTGGGACGGGAAATCGCGGTCCCAGATGTCGTGCCGCACGGCCTGGAAGTGCCAGGTCCGCTTCCCGGTGGCCGCGTCGAGCGCGATCAGGGAGTTCGCGTAGAGGTTGTCACCGGCGCGGTTGGCGCCGTAGAAGTCCGCGGCGGCCGATCCCGTGGGCGCGTAGAGGATCCCGCGCGCTTCGTCCAGGGCCATTCCCGCCCAGTTGTTGGCGGCGCCGCTGTACCGCCAGGCGTCGCGGGGCCAGGTCTCGTAGCCGGGCTCGCCCGGATGCGGGATGGTGTGGAAGGACCAGCGCCGCTCGCCGGTGCGTGCGTCGAACGCGCGGATGTCCCCCGGCGTTGCCGGCAATCCCTCGCTCACCCTTCCGCCCACGATGAGCAGGTCCTTGTAGACGAGGCCGGGGGTGGTGAGGCGGATGGACTGTTCCGCGGGCGGCCGTCCCAGGTCCTCCGCCAGGTCGATGCGGCCGCCGCGGCCGAAGCCGGGGATGGGCTGGCCGGTGCGGGCGTCGAGGGCGTAGACGAAATGGTCCTGGCCGGTGAACACCCGGCGGTCGTCTCCGCTGGCCCAGTAGGTCACACCGCGGTTCGCCCCGCTCAGCTTGATGCCCGAATCGAACTTCCAGAGAAGGGTGCCGGTGGCGGCATCGAGCGCGACGACGTGATGCTTCGGCGTCGTCGTGTAGACGACGCCGTCCACGACGATCGGGCTCGCTTGCAGCCCGCCCTCCTCGCCGGAGTCGAACGTCCAGGCGACCTCGAGCTGGCGCACGTTCGTCCGGTTGATCTGGTCGAGGGACGAGTAGCGGATGCCTTGCGGCCCCCCGCCGAGAGCCGGCCAGCCGCGTGACGGGACCGGGGAAGGCGTCCCGGGAATTTCGCTCCCCCATCCCGCCGATACCATCAGAAGTACGGAGATGAGCAGGGCCGGGAGCCGACTTCGACCTTGACCGGCGGCGCGCGCCCGCCCTACCATCCGTGCACCAGCCTCTTCCCAGGGAGCCATCCCCGCCCGCGCGCGGCCGAGCGATTCCTTCACAGGTCGTCCCACTTGCGTGTCCGGCAAACCGGCAAGGAGGGGTTCATGCCTCGGTTCCAATCCAAGGAAGAATACGAGAAGTGGCGCTCTACGCAGAGAGGCGAGGAGCCGGCCGGCGCCTCCGGGGGCGGAGAAGCGGAGGCGGCGGCGGGTGGTGAGCAGGTCTACGACGGCCCCGCGCCCGGCTCGCGCGAGTTCCACGACAACCGTCTTCAACATGCGGGTCTCGCCACCGATCGCGAGAAGAACATGGCCATGCTCTGCCATCTCACCGCGCTCACGGGCTTCATCATCCCGTTCGGCAACATCATCGGACCCGTGATCGTGTGGATGTCGGGCAAGGCGGACTCCAGCTTCGTCGACGAGCACGGCAAGGCGTCCCTCAACTTCCAGATCTCCCTCACCCTCTTCTTCCTGCTGTCCGTGGTCCTCGGGTTCTTCCTGGGCCCCCTCGTGATCGTGTTGATCATGGTCTTCGGCATCGCGGTGCTCTACGGGATCGTCATGATCATCGTCAACAGCGTGAAAGCCCACAACGGCGAAGACGGCGAATACGCGCTCAGCAACCGCTTCCTCAGCTGATCAGATCCGCAGGAAGATCCGCCTCCGGTACATCCAGAAGAGGATCAGCCACATCACGAGGACGACGGCCAGGCCCTGCACGAACGGCAGGTAGGGATCGCCCGCCACCCGGAAGGTGGCGTCGCCCAGGTGCGTGCGCAGGCTGGCCGCGATGAAACGCGCCGTCAGCTCGTAGATGCAGTAGGCGGCGATCGAGTTCATCCCGATCACCACCAGCGGGAACGCCCAGCGGCGATGCCCGTACACGTCGACGAGCGCGTACGCGCCCGCCAGGAGGAGCAGGCACACGCCGCCGCTCCACAGCGTGAAGCTCGGCGTCCAGATGCGCTTGACGACCGGACAGAGGCCGAGCGCGCCCAGCAGCCAGCCGGACGCCACTCCGCCGAGACCAGCGAGCGTCAGCCAACGGACGCGCGCGCCGGGCGCGCGGTCGCTACGCAGGATGCCGCCGGCTAGAAGTCCCAGGATCATGGTGCCGAGGGTCGGGATGAAGCTCAGCGTCGCGTAGCCCCCGCCGTTGAACACGAAGGGGTGCTCCCGCGGGAAGAGGTTCAGGAACCACACGTCGAAGGCCCAGGCCAGGTTGCTGTTCTTGTTCCAGTGCGCGGCGAACCCGCTCAGGTGATGGGGCCATTCGGCCGGCACTCCCACGGCCGCATAGTCGAACTCCGCCGAAGGACGCGGATACCAGGCGAAGGCGGCCCAGTAGCCGGCGAGGATGAGGGCCAGGGCCAGCCATTGATCGCGCCGCGGGCGCAGCGCGAGCAGGACCAGGAACACGTAGCCCAGGCCGATCTGCGTCAGCGTGTCCTCGAAGGTGAAGTAGGTCTGCGGCCGCCCGACGGAGCGGAGCCAGATGCCGAGGAAGACGAGCGCCACCGCCCGCCAGAGCGCGTGCCGGAGGAGGCGCGACCGGGGCTGGCCGGCCGCGGTTCGCGAAGCCGCGGAGAAGGCGAGGGCCACGCCCACCAGGAAGGAGAAGGACGGCTGGATGAGGTCGTGCAGCGACGCGCCCACCCACGGCACGTGGCTCTGGTGATGGCAGAAGAAGGCCCAGAACGCGGAGCCGGGAAGCGCGTCCGCCACCTCGCAGGACCGCAGCGACTCGGCCAGGAGCAGCAGCATCACGAACCCGCGATAGACGTCCACGGACGTCAGGCGTCCGGGGAGCGGCGGCGAGACCGCGGGCGGCGTGCTCACCGCCCCAGCCACCAGGCGACCTTGATCATGAAGACGTCGTCGGAGGGGGCTCGCAGCAGCGCCCGCGTATCGCGGGAGAACGAGAAGTCGCCGGGATACGCCTGGTCCTGCCGCCGCTGCGTCCACACGAAGTACAGGGTCGAGCCCAGCCGGAACTCCCAGCGCAGGACCGCGTTCGCGCGCAGCGCCTTCACGTTGAAGTCGGGGATGGGCAGGCGAAAGGAGCTGGCCGCGCCCGCGCCGTCGGGATCGATGACGTAGGCGGCGCCGTCGGGGGCGAGGCCCACGGTCCCCACGTCCACCCCGTACACGGGGAAATCGTAGGTGCGGGGCTCGGCCAGCTCCTTGATCGTGGGGTAGTCGCCGGTGGAGAGGAGCGCCTGCGTATAGAGCTGCAACGACAGCTTCGGAGAGAGCACGAGGTTCACGCGCAGGGGAATCGACAGCTCGCTCTGGTCGAGCCCGCCGAAGACGTAGCGCGACCCGTAGGTGGCGGTGGCGGTCGCGTCGGGCACGGTGGCGAGGTATTGGGCCACGTTGTGCACGCGCAGGAACGTCGGGGCCGCGGCCAGGGTGAGGGCCGACCAGGGCTTGAGGCTCAGCTCGCCGCCCAGGGTGCGCATCCAGTTGCCGAAATCGCGCCGTTGCGCGGTGAAGGACGCGCTGCCCCACATGCGCCGCCGGCTGTCGGTCACGACGGTGGCGGTCACGGACTCGATGCCCGGGCGGATCACGGTGGGACCGCCGCGCGTGAGCTTGTCGTCCAGCGTGGCCCACGACCGCTGCAGGCCGAGGTTGACCCTCCAGTAGTTCAGGAGCTGCACGTTGGCGGCGGCCTGCACGCCGTCGCCTTGCGACTCCCCGCCGTAGTTGAAGGTCCACCACTTCGACAACCAGGCCTGCCGCGTGCGCGTCCAGCGGTCCGGCCTGAGCTTGCGCCAGGTCAGCATCCCGTGGGCGCCACCGCGATCGGTCTGGGTGGCGAAGCCGGCGTCGTTGGGCTCGAAGCCCGGGCTGATCCCCCACACGCTCGCGTTCGCGGTGAGGTTGCCGCTGTTCTTGTTGAGGCCGATCCGGCCGCTCCATCCGGAAAGGGAGGTCGCCTCCGGATCGACGCTCACGTGGGGGGCGTCCGGCCGCTGGTAATAACGCTGGGCGCTCGTCTGCAGCCGCAGGACCGCGGCCCGGCTCCCCGACACCGTGCTGCCGGCGACGCCGCCGAAGAGCACCCATCCCCGTCGCGCGTCGAGGAGCACGTGGCCGTCGGCCCCGCCCACGTAGGCCTGGCTCACCAGAAGCCCGTCCAGGCTCGGTCCCAGCGAGCGATTCACCGCGGTGGCCAGCACGGCGACGCCCGCCCGCCGTCCCAGCTCGCGCTCCCCGCGCCCGACGAAGTAGTTCGTCAGGGGCTCGACCTCGGTCCGGCTGCTCACGAGGCCGCTCGAGTATTGCGCGTACTCGCGGCCGGTGACCGCTTCCACGATGCCGACCGTCCATCCCCCGCTCGTGCGGCCCGTGAGCTTCGCCGCGCCCAGGATGGTGGTGGCGGCGGGCACGTCGACGTAGTCGCCGAAGGCGCGGCCCTGGGGGGCGCGTCCGATGCGGCGCGAATAGAAGAGCTGCGGCTCCGGATAGAAGAAGGTCGTGTAGTCGCTGGACCCGCTGCGCGCGAAGTGCGAGAAGACCTGGGCTCCCTCGGTGAAGAAGGGCCGCTTCTCCTCGAAGAACGTCTCGTAGGCGGTGAGGTTGACCACCGCCGGGTCGACCTCGACCTGCCCGAAATCGGGGTTGATGGCGCCCGCGAGCGTCATGTTGCTGGCGAGGCCGTATTTGACGTCGAGGCCCGCCCCCCCGAACGGCCGCGAGCCGTCGTTGAACGGATTGCCCGGCCGCGGAGGCGCGACGTACTCCTCGCGCACGGAAGCGTACGGCAGCAGCTCGAGGTGCCTCACGGGAGGGATGCCGCGCAGTCCCTCGAGGTGCGCCATGCGCGAGGCCAGCCCGCTCTCGCTGCTCGGCACGAGGGCGAGCCAGGAGACCTCGGACTTGCGGCGCACGATGCGCCGCGCGTTCACGCCCCAGACAGGCCGCGCCGTGGCCGGGAAGCGCAGCTGCGAGAAGGGTATGCGCATCTCCACCACCCAGCCCTGCGCGTCCACGGTGACGGCCGATTCCCAGACGGAGTCCCAGGCGTCGCTCTCGAAGTTGTCGTCGTAGATGACGGCGTCGCGCTGGACGCCGGCCGCGCTCACCTGGAACTCGACGCCCGTGAGGTGGTCGTGGTGGGGATCGAGGAAGATCGAGAAGCTGTCCGCTTCCGCGACGTCGTCGCGGCGGGAGAGCTGGCGGATGATGCGGCCGGGCTCGCTGTCATGGAGGCGCACGCCGACGTAGAGAGCGGCGTCGTCGTAGAGGAGGCGCATCTCCGTCGGCTCCGTCGCGGGCGCGCCCTCGCGGGGCTCGCGCTGGACGAAACCCTCCGCCACCGGCGCCTGGCCCCACTCGTCTTCGCCGAGGCGCCCGTCCACGGAGATGGGCACGGCCACGCGCGCGGCCTGGGTGACGGGCTCGCCATGAGCGGCGGATGCGCCGGACGGGCGGGCCAGGCCCAGCCCGCCCAGCACGGCGAGCGCGAGAATCCTCGGGGTTCGCGGGGACAGGCCGCGATTGTAGCCCGAGCCCTGGCGCTCCCTCGGGCGCGGTCAAGGGGGTGGGAGCGCGTACGCGGCCACGACGTCGGAGGTGGTGCGGCTGAGGTAGCCTCCCCCGCCGGCGGCGATGACCACGAACTGCCGGCCGCTCCTTCCGCGATACGTCATCGGGGTCGCATGGCCGCTCGCTTCGAGGCGGTCCACCCACAGCTCCTTCCCGCTGTCCGCGTCGAAGGCGCGCAGGCGCGCGTCGTTGGTGCCGGCGATGAACACGAGGCCCCCGACCGTCGCGATGGCGCCGCCCAGGCTGGGAGTCCCCGTCGGAGGGAGACCACGCTCCACGAGAGCGTCGACCACGCCCAGCGGGACTCTCCAGGCGATGACACCCTCGTCCAGGTCCACGGCATTCAGCGTGCCCCAGGGTGGCTGCTGGCACGGCCAGCGATTCGAATCCCAGAAGCGAGGGTATTCGCCCCAGGGGCTGGAGCGCCGGTAGGCGACGGGCGCCGCGGGACCGAGGGCCTGGAGCCCGCCCATCGCTCCGACCTCGTTGACGTTGACGTAGAGGCGCCGGCGAACCGAGTCGAAGGCCGCCCCCGACCAGTTCGCTCCCCCGAGCGTGCCCGGGAACGTGAGCGTCAGCCCCGCGCCGGGCGGCGTGAAGAGCGGCCCCGTGACCGCGGCGTCGAACAGCTCGCGGCACTGGCGGGCCGAGTCCGGAGTGACCTGGGTGAGCTGCTCGCGCGTGATCGACTGCCGCACGAGGGGCGGCGGCCGCAGGGGCACGGGCTGCGTCGGCCACGTCGCTTCTCCGGGCACCGTGCTCGCGGGCACCGGCTTCTCCTCGACCGGGAACAGGGGCTGTCCGGTGACGCGGTCCAGCACGAACACGAAGCCCGTCTTCGTGACCTGAACCACGGCCGGCACGTCGCGTCCCTGCCGCTTCACGGTCACGAGCGCGGGCTGCGCCGGCAGGTCGTAGTCCCACACGTCGTGATGCACGGTCTGGAAGTGCCATCGCAGCGCCCCCGTGGCCGCATCGAGTGCGACGAGCGAGTTCGCGTAGAGGTTCGCGCCCTTGCGGTCCCCGCCGTAGAAGTCGTAGGTGGCGGAGCCCACGGGCAGGAAGACGAGACCGCGCTCCACGTCCACGCTGATGACGGACCAGACGTTCGCACCGGAGCGGTCCTTGCCGCTGTCCCCTTCCCAGGTGTCCTGGCCCGGCTGGCCGGAACGCGGCACGGTCTGGAAGCGCCAGACGAGCGCTCCCGTGCGCACGTCGAAGGCGCGGACGTCTCCCGAGGGACCGAGGGCCGGATACTCCTGGAGGTGCGTCCCCGTGATCACGAGATCGCGGTAGATCGCCGGTGGGGACGAGACGCCGAGCGGCGCCTCCGGCCAGGCATCGGCCACGCCCACGCGGAGGTCCACCATCCCGCCCTGACCGAAGTCCGCCTTCGGGCGCCCGCTGCCGGCGTCGAGCGCGATCAGCCTCCCGTCGGGCGTGCCGTAGAGGATGCGCCGGTCGGCGCCGTCGGCGGCCTCCCAATACGAGACCCCGCGGTGCACGTCCCGGGGCAGCTTCGAACGGCCGGAGCGAGGCGGCGGGAGGAAGGTCCAGACCTCGCGGCCGGTGTCGCCGTCGAGCGCGATCACGCCGCCGCTCTGCGTCGAGACGAAGAGCACGCCGGCCACGGCCAGGGGCGTGCTCTCGAAGGCCGGAGGCTGGACGCTGGAGGAAGTATCGAGGTCACCGGTGTGGTACGTCCACGCTCGCCGGAGACGGCCGACGTTGGCCCGATCGATCTCCGCGAGCGCGGAGTAGCGGCCGCCCCCCGGATCACCGCCGTAGCTGCGCCAGTCCCCTTCCTGGCCCACGCCGTTCGCGCCCGCGAAACCGAGGGCGAGCACGGCGGACAGCGCGACGGCGACGATCGAGCGGACGCGGAGTCTCATCGATGGCCGTGGGATCGCGAAAGCATATCTCAGTGCCCGCTCCCCCTCAGGGCTTCGATCTCGCCGATTCCCAGGTAGGTGCCGTATTCTTCGCGGTTCGAGAGGAGGACGACGCGGTACCTCCCCTCGTCCGGGAGCGCGCAGCGTACCGACACCGAGGGTCCCTGATCCACTTCGCAGTCTGCCCGAGCGCCGCTGTCGCGCTTCTCGTACCGCGCCATCACGTAGCGATGTCGGGGGTTGCGCAGGGACGCTTCGAAGACGCGGTCCACCGTCACCTGGGGACGATCGGGGGAGACGAGCGTGAACCCCTCCGCGTAGAAGCGCGGGCGCATCATGGGCTGGCGCAGGAACTCGCCACGCGAGAGGGCGGGATGGCGGAGCTGCCACTGCTCCTCGTCCGGGAAGTGGGAGAGGCCCAACACGTCGGGCGGCGCGAAGAGGAACTCGGTCGAGTACCGCTTCACGAAGCGGCCGTCCGTGACCGGACCCGCGTCCCAGGTCGCGTCGAGGAGGACCCAGCGCCCGCCGATCCGCGCCGCGTTCCACGCGTGGCCTACACCGCTCAGATCGCCGCCATCCGTGCGCGAGTCGCCCCCGACCACGACGATCTCCTCGCCGGCGGCCGTGCCCATGGCCGCGAGCAGGTTCGCGTAGCCCGCGCAGACGGACATCCGCGTCCGGAAGACGGTCTGCGCGTCCTGGGGCGGATACGTCTTCGATCGAAGGGCCTCCACGTCGTAGCTCACGCGATCGGCTACGTAGTCGTGCAGGGCCTTGACCCGCATCCAGGGGTCCGTCTCCCGCTGCGCGATGTACTGCGCCACAGAGTTGATGCTGACCTCCGCGCTGGCGGGCAGGGCCGTCACCGCCGGGTGGAGCTCGGCGGGGAGCGGCCAGAAGGGGGTTCCGTCGGCGAGGCGCTGCGGGGCCTCGGGGGTGTCGGGCGCGGCGCCTCTGGGCGCGGGCGTCGGAGCGACGTCCACGGGAGGAGGCACCGGTGAGCCGGTGCCGCCGTCGGCCGACGGCGTCGGCGGCCGCGCGGCCGAGCTCGCGATCGGCACGGGTGCGGGAAGCGGCGATGGCTCGGCCTCTGCCTTCCGCGTGCGCGCCAGGTACGGCTCGTTGGGATTGGCATGGGCGGCGCGGTACAGCCACTCGAGCCCGCCCGCGGTGCGGAAGAGGACCACGCGCGCCGCGCGCGCCCCCTGGTCCGCCCGGCCCTGGAGGAACCAGTCTCCACGTGTGGCCAGAGCGGTGAACGAGGCCGTGGGCCAGCGCGCGAGCAGGACGCCGACGATGAGCAGGTTCACGGCCAGGGTCCGCAGCACGATGCGGTCCCAGACCGTGAAGAACGGCTGGCGCAGGCTGCGCGTGCGTGAGCGCTTGACCGCCGCGCGCGCTTCCCAGGCCAGGGGGAGGACAGGGAAGGCGAGGCCGCCCAGCACCCACGCCAGCCAGACGGGCCCGTTGAGGTACAGCGCGAGCGAGGACGAGAGCCACATGCCCGCCCCGGTGACCACGAGCACGAGGACGAGCCACAGGCCGTCGAGGAGGACGCGTCCCATCCGCTAGTCCATGAGGGCGAAAGCGAGGATCGTCGCCCCCGCCGCGACCGCGATGTATTGCCGGCCGTCGAAGACGTAGGTCATGGGCGAGGCGTGCCAGGCCGCATTGGCCTGGAACTGCCACAACGGCGCGCCGCTGGCCGCGTCCACGGCCATGAAGGCGCCGCCGTCTTCGCCGAAGAAGACGAGCCCGCTCGCGGTGGCGAGGACCCCGCCCCACGAACGGGCGGACCCTGCTTGTGGCAGCTCCCACGCGATCGCCCCCGTTAGCACGTCGATCGCGCGCAGGACCTTCTGGGGCACCTCGTCAGGGACGTCGCGCGTCGTGCCCTTGTAGTACGACTTCCCCGCCTGCCATTCGCCGGGCGCGCGCGTGTAGAGCGTGCACTTCTCGAGGGCCTGCACGTAGTAGAGGCCGCGGGCGGGATCGAACGCGGTCGAGAACCAGTTCGTGGCTCCCTCCACCGCGGGACAGACCGTGCGGCCTTCGGGGATCGGCGCCTGCTCGGGCACGAGCACGGGCCGGCCGTCGCGTCCGATCTCGCGCGCCCAGGTCAGCTTCTTCACGAACGGCGTGGCCAGGAGGAGGGTCCCATCCGTGCGGTCGAGCACGTAGAAGAACCCGTTGCGGTTCGCGTGCAGCAGGACGCGCCGCGGGCGGCCCTTCCACTCGACGTCCACGAGCACCGGCGGCTGCTGCGCATCCCAGTCCCAGACGTCGTGCGGCGTGTATTGGAAATGCCACTTCAGGCGGCCCGTCTTCGGATCGAGGGCGAGGATCGAGTCGGAGTAGAGGTTGTCTCCTCCGCGCTGCGCGCCGTCGTAATCGGCGCAGGGGTTGCCCGTCGGCCAATACAGCGTGTCGAGGCTCGCGTCGTAGGTCCCGGTCAGCCACGCCGTCGCGCAGGGATGATCGATGTCCGTGCCCTGCCAGGTCTCGGATCCCGGCTCGCCGCGCTTGGGCACGGTCCAGAAGCGCCAGGCCTCCCTGCCCGTCGCTTGATCGAATGCGGAGACGAAGCCCCGGGCCCCTTCGTCTCCACCGGAGCTGCCGGAGATGACGAGCGTGCCCACGGCCAGCGGCGCCGAGGTGGCGCCGTAGTTCTGGCCGGAGTCCGCCATCTCCGTGTCCCACAGGAGCGCGCCCGTGAAGCGGTCGAGGGCGAGAAGGTGCGCATTGTCGGTGACGAGGAAGACGCGGTCGCCGGCCACGGCGACGCCGCGGTTGATCCCGCTCGCGGCGTCTCCGGCCAGGCCCTTCGTCCGCGGCCGCCGATAGTCCCAGAGCCGGCGCCCGTTGCCGGCGTCGAGGGCATGGCATTCGTTGGCGGCCGTGACGTACATGATCCCGTCCACCACGACCGGCGTGCCTTCCAGTCGCCGCGTGTCGCCCAGGGCGTAGGTCCAGCGCGGAGCCAGGCGCGCGACGCTGGTCTTGTCGATCTGCGTGAGCGTCGTGAAGCGGTTCCCGCCGTACTGTCCGTGATAGGTGGGCCAGTCCGCCTGCGAGGTGACCGGCCGGTAGCGCTCCCCTGCCTTGCGCAGGAGATGGATCCGCCGGTCGTCGGACCGAAGCTGGAGGTCTTCGGCCGTGCGGCTCAGGACCGCGCCTTCCAGCGTGCGGCCGTCCGTCGTTTCGACGCGCGCACGGACCTGGGCCTGGGCACGGCTCGGCTTCAACGTGCGGAGGAAGGCCACCAGCTCGCGGAGCTCCGGTTCCGGGATCTCGAGCGCGGGCATGCCCGCCGCGGGCAGGCCGCTGCGGACGAGCGCGGCCAGCGCCTCGTCGTCGCGCGCGGGGAGGCGGGCCACCATGCCGGGCCCCTTCTCGCCCCCGTTTCCGTCGCCGCCGTGACAGCGTGCGCAGGCGCCCTCGTACCAGCGGCGGCCCGCGTCCACGGGCTGAGCCACGGCGTTCCCGGCCGCGAAGAGAACGCTCACGAGGATGGCGGCGCGCACGGCCATCAGCTCGGGTACTCGAGCCCGCGGAGGCGCGAGGCGGCGCCCCAGGTGAGCCCCCAGGTGGCGGCGGCCATGGCCACGAGACCGAGCGCGCCCAGCACGATCGCGGCCGCACCGAAGTTGTGGTGGATGAGCACCAGCACCATTTGCGCCACCCCGAAGGCGATGGAGAGGGCGAACCCGATCACGTAGCTCAGCAGCGACTGCGCGCGCTGCGGCTCCTGCGAGAGCGGGAAGGCGGGCCAGGCCAGGAGCCCCACCACGATCACGAGCCGGGCCACGAGGACGTAGCTGAGCACGAGGACCACGGCCAGGCCCCAGGGATACTGGCGCCAGAAGATCACGGCCAGGAAGAGCGCGGGCAGGGCGAGGAACCGCATCTCGAGCGCGGTGGCCAGCCCGCGCACGAGCTGGCGCGGCTCGATCGGAGTGCCGCAGAAGATCCAGCCCGCGCCGGGGAGCGAGCTCTGGCGCGTGACCTTGAGCCCGTCGGCGACGGACGAGAAGCCGAGGTAGGTCAGCACGGACACGGTGACGATCTGTTCGCCTCCCGCGACGGCCACCACGAAGGCCCCGAGGCCGAGGAGCTGGGAGGCCATGATCTTGACGCGCGAGATGTCCTCGCGGCGCGTCGCCAGCAGGACGGCGGAGGCCACGGCCTGCACGGGAGGCGGCAGGAGCAGGGGTCCCAGCAGCGGCACACGCATCACGCGCTCGAGCAACCAGACCAGCAGCGAGCGCGGAACGCGGGCCGACGTGGCCGCGCTCTGTTCCGCGAAGTTCGCGTAGTGGCGATGGAGGAGGCCGCGCATGGAGATCACGGCGGCCGCGGCCACGAGCAGCACCGCGCCCGCGCGACGCCACGGGGCTCCGGGCCAGGGGTCGTGCAGCCAGAAGAGCGCGAACCAGGAGGACGGGGCGAGCAGGAGGCCCGGCCAGGCCGCGATCGAGAAGAGCGGACCTCCCTCCCGGCCGAGCGAGATCCAGCCGACGGAGGCGGCGGTGATGCCCAGGATCGCGGCCACGAGCAGGAACTGGAGGGTCTTGCGCACGCGCTCCAGCGGGATCCAGCGCAAGCTCACCATGAGGACGGAGAGCCAGACCACCGCCGCCGCGAAGCAGCCCGCGATCAAGGTCAGGTAGGCGGCCACCGCGCGCGGCACGGAGAGCCCGAAGCGCACGACGGCGGCGGCCATGGGCACGAGGCCGAGGCAGCCCGCGAGCAGGGCGGAGAGGACGAGGAGGAGGAGAGTGCGCGCGGAGAGCAACGTCCGCGGCGCGATCGGCTTGGAGGCGAGGATCTCGAGCCGCCGCTCCTGGACGTCCTGGCTGTCGGGGTTGATGGCGAGGATCACGATCACGAAGACGCCCGCGAACAGGAGGACGAAGAAGCTCGGCAGGTCGGCCACGCGCCAGGCCCGGACGCTCAGCATGACGCCGAGCGTGGTCATGGAGAACAGGATCTGGCGGAGCGGATGTCCGCGGCTGCCCGTGCTGGCGTCGGTGCCGGGACCGAGCGACTGCTTCAAGGTGAGGTGGAGGATCGTGCGGACCTGCAGCCGGTCCACGCGGCCGGCGTCGGGTGCGACCGCGCTCATGCCGGAGCCGCGCGCGCGGAGAGGGCGAGGAGCGCGTGCTCGAGGCTCGACGATCCGGACGCCGCCACCACCTCCCCCACCGTGCCCACGCTCACGATCTGGCCGGCGTGGATCACCGCGATGCGGGTGCAGACCTTCTCGACGATGTCGATGAGGTGCGACGAGTAGAAGATGGTGCGGCCCTCCTGGGCCCGCCGCCGCATCATCTCCTTCACGTAGGCCACCGTCTCCACGTCCAGGCCGTTGAGGGGCTCGTCGAGCACCAGGACCTCGGGATCGTGGAGGAGCGCGGAGATCCAGCACACCTTCTGCTTCGTGCCCTTGGAGAGGACGCCCATCGGCTTGTCCTTGTCCGCCTCCAGCCCGAAGCTGCGCAGCTCCGCGCCCATGCGCTCCCGGATGTGCGCTTCGGAGAGACGGTAGAGGCGGCCGATGAGGGTCAGGTATTCGACGGGCGAGAACTTCTCGAAGAGAGCGCCCGATTCCGGAACGTAGCCCAGGCGCGCCTTCACCTCCAGCGGCTGCTCGAGGACGCTGTGCCCGCCCACCAGCGCATCGCCCGAGCTCGGGCGGATGAGCCCGGTGAGGATCTTGATCGTGGTGGTCTTGCCCGCGCCGTTGGCCCCGACGTAGCCGAACACCTCGCCCCAGCCCACGGTGAGGGAGACGCCGCGCAAGGCCTGCTTGGCCCCATAGTCCTTGCCGAGCTGGCGCAGCTCGATCGCGCTCGGGCCCTCCACGCGCTCAGTTGTCCAGGCGCAGCTTGCCGAAGGCCTCGGGGGTGTGGAAGGTCTCGTTGTTCACGGTCTGCCAGTTGATGTACTTGCGGTCCTGGGGCGGGCCCTGGCACCGGTAGAGGTTGATGCGCGTCTCGACGCCGTTCTTCGGGGCCTTGACGTCGATCGCGTCCAGCGGGATGCGCATCTCTCCGTACCAGACGTGTTTGTCGCGGTCGACGCGGGCCTTGACCTCGTAGCCCGAGTTCCAGCTCACGTCATGGGACGGCGGCTGCGTCCCGCGGTCGATGGCGAGGTCCACCCACTCCGACTGCGGCGAGACCTGGAACTCCTTGTACTTCTTGATGTCCTTGAAGTCGGTCCCGATGAAGGCCTCCGCCACGTCCCAGTCCCAGAGCTTGTTCGTCTCCGCCGTCGTGGTGGGGTCGGGCTTGACGTAGAGCTCGTCGTAGGGAGCGATGAAGAGGAAATAGACGTTCTTGTCCGTCCAGCGCGAGCGGATCTCCGTGCGGTGGTGCGGTATGGGCTTGCCGAAGCGGTCGTTCTCGGCCACCACTCCTTGCACGTTCTTCCAGGCCGCGGCGCCCGGATCGGCGGTGAGCGCGAAGTCGGCGCGCGCGCGATGGCTGACGATCACGCCCTCGGCCGCCCGCGCCGGTGCCACGGCCGCTGGTCCCGTGAGCACGGCGCAAAAGACCGCGATACGGAGCGCGGTACGATCCACGCGTGAAGTCGCCCTGGGTCTCACCGTTCCTCCTCTGCGCGCTGGGGCTGGCCGTCCTGGCTCGGGCCGCGCCGCCGCCGCCGCGGACGCTCGCCCGGCACGAGGCCAGCCGCATGTCGATGGCCTGCGCGTACGACATCCTAGCCTACGGCGAGGACGGTGGCGCGCTGCCGGGCGTCGTGGAATCCGCCTTCGACGAGGTGGACCGCATCGACCGCCTGATGAGCCATTACAAGCCGGAGAGCCCGCTCTCACGCCTCAATCGCGAGGCGGCTTCCGGTCCGGTCCGGGTGGAGCCGGAGCTGTTCGACTTCATCGCGGAGTCCCTGCGGTACTCCCGCGAGTCGGAGGGCGCGTTCGACATCACGGTCGGGCCCTTGATGAAGACGTGGGGCTTCTTCCGGGGCGGCGGCCGTCTGCCGACCGACGCCGAGATCGCGGAGGTCCGCGGCCGCATCGGGTACGCGCACGTCATCCTCGATCCGCGCGCGCGGACGATCCGCTTCGACCGGGCCGGCGTGGAGCTCGACCTCGGCGGCATCGCCAAGGGCTACGCCGTCGATCGCGCGGTGGCGCTCCTGCGCCGAGCTGGGGTGGCGGCGGCGCTGGTCAGCGCCGGGGGCAGCACGATCTACGGCCTCGGCGCCCCTCCCGGCCGCGACGCCTGGGACGTCGACCTCCAGGACCCGTACGACAGCGAACGGAAGGCCTTCACCGTCCGCCTCCGCGATCGCGCCCTCTCCGTCGCGGGCCGCGCGGAGAAGTCCTTCGAGAAGGACGGGATCGTGTATTCGCACATCATGGACCCGCGCACCGCGCGGCCGGTGCAAGGCGTCCTCAGCGTGGCCGTGCTCACGGCGACGGGGACGGCGGGCGACGCGCTGGACGACGCGTTCTTCGTCGAGGGCGTGGAGCGCGCTCGAAACGTCCTCGCCGGCCGAGAGGGCACGGAGGCGATGTTCTTCCTGCCCGATGGCAGCGGTGGCTGGAAGATGGTTCGCGCCGGCCGGTGAGCCTCAGCGCGCCGCGGGCAGGTCCACGACGCCGTAGGGTCCAAGGCGCGGAACCGTGAACTCGGTGCCTCCGTCCACGACCCCGCGGTCCTCGAGCGCCACCTTGCCCTGGCCGGCGACGTAGGCCTCGCCGTCGGGATACGTGCCACGGAGACGCACGCGCACGCCTTCGGTGTCCCGCCCGCCGTAGTTCAGGAGGTGCAGCCGCACGCGCGAGCCGTCACCCGTGAGACGCCCGATCACGATCTCGGTGCCGAAGACGCGCAAGGTGCGCTGCTCGTCCGTGAGCTGGCGGCGGACCTTGAGCGCGAACGCGCTGGGGTCCTTGGCCGCGTCCGCGGGATATTCCGGCGTGCCGAGCTTCACATTGACCCGGTACTGCGGCGAGGGCGCGGGGACGATCTTGTAGAGAAGGTTGCGGCGCACGAGGAGGTTCAGCGCTTCCGCCATCGTGGCCGAGCCGTCGTCGACGACGCCGACATCGGCGACGTCGGGCAGGTCGTTCTTCGGCACCGTGGCCAGGAACGCGAGCATCTGCCCTACGCTCTCGAGGTCTGCGGGATCGATCTTGAGGATCGCGTCCCCGCCATAGGCGTACGCTTCGGCCGCGGCCAGGGCCGCCTTTCCCGCGGGCAGGTCGTAGACGAACTTCCCCGCCGGATCGCGCAGGAAGCGCGAGCCGTTCGTGAACACCCAGGGGCTGCGCGTCGCCGACGCGCGGTCCGCGCGCGGCCGGATGCCGGGAGGGGCCAGCGTCTCGCGCAGGCCGAGGTCGGTGTCGGTGACGGGCACGGCCGTGAAGCCGGCCTTCTGCCAGGCGTCGGCCTGATCCGCGGGCACGCAGACGCGCTCGAGGGCGGCCTTCTTGAGGGCGGGCGCGCTCTCGACGCCCTGCGTCCAGTAGAGGCACGGCAGGGCGGCCAGCCAGAGGAGGGCCGTCACACCACGATGTCCTGGACCTTGATGCGGGCCTTGTCCGCCACGCCCAGGCCGAGGCCGGCCGCGAACTCCACGTGCCCGGGCTCGCGGATGATGATGTTGACGTTGGGGTCGGCGTCGCGCGCCGCCCCATCGTCCATCTTCAGGTATTGCGGCGAGCGATCGTAGATCGAGATCGCGCCCTGCCGTTTCCGCTCGTCGTCGATGATGTCGAGGAGGAGGCGGTCGATGGCGACGGGATCCGTGCCGAAGAGGATCTGCTTCGGGTAGAAGACGTACTTCCGCGTGCGCGCGAAAGGCCCGCCGTGCCAGACCCCGCGCAGGCCGTCCATGATCTGCAGCACCGTGCGCGAGCGGAGCGGCTCCACCGAGGCCAGCGTGCCCACGAACGAATACGTGTGCGACTTGCCCCGGTAGTGGGTGCGGGCCACGTTGGAGAAGCTGCCGTAGGCGATGTTCTTGAGGCAGCCGGTCGCCCCCGTGGCCCCGTGGTCCTTCATGTTCGGCACGTTGATGATCTTGGTCAGCTTCTGGGACACGAGCCGCATCATGTTCGACCGCGTGTCCTCTTCCCCGAAGAGGTCGGCCTCGACGTAGGTGGCGGGATCGTAGCCGCGGTTGTCCGCGCGCCGATTGGCGGTCTCCGCGGCCACGATGGTCACGCCCTCGGGCAGGTGCGGCGCGTAGTTGACGTTGTCGAGCTGGTTCTGGAAGCGCTCGTACACGTACACCTGGGTCGGGGGCACGCCCGCCGCCCCGAGCTGGCGGACGATCTCGGCCACGATCTCGTAGGC
>Ga0207648_10002639_pt1 | contig 19155 bp, 19 predicted proteins | sample KBSMisM32_FD_184310 | JGI IMG/M metagenome (GOLD analysis project Ga0207648, IMG submission 184310) | Miscanthus rhizosphere microbial communities from Kellogg Biological Station, Michigan, USA - KBS Miscanthus M3-2 (SPAdes) (version 2) | ecosystem: Host-associated > Plants > Roots >...
CGATCACGTCGTTGCCGTAGCTTGAGGTGCCGAAGGCCGACATGTCGATCCAGTCGTTGCCGGCACCGGCCTGGATCGTGTCGTCCCCGGCGCGCATGTTGAAATAGTTGTTGCCGGAGTTGCCGATCGCGAGGTTCGCGCCGTTGCTTCCGGTGGCGCTGATGTTGCCGGTGCCGACGAGTTCGATGTTCTCGAAGTCGGCGCCGAGGCCCCAGTTGACGTCAGTCACCACCGTGTCGACGCCGCCTGTATCCGAGAGCACATCGCCGGCCGTTACGATGTATCGATCGTTGCCCAGGCCTCCGTTCAGCGTGTCGATACCTGCGCCGCCGTCGAGCGTGTCATTGCCGCCAAGCGCGTTGATGGTGTCGCTGCCGGCAAGCCCGCTGATGGAGTCATCGCCTTGTGTTCCGGTCAGAGAGTCGTTGCCCGCTGTTCCCTGGATGGTTGCCATGGCTGCTCCTAGAATTTGAACGTCCCGGCGGCGCCGGTGACGTCGATCGCTTGAGTGGAATTCAGAACATCAACAGTCGGATGGAAATTGATCGCCTGTGCGTCGGACACGGCGCTCAACTGATATATATGGCCACGGGAAGCCCGCGGGCACTGGTACCGGTGCTGGACGAGATCAGCGGACGTCTGCGTTGGGATTGAAGACGAGCGACTGGCCGTCGCTTAGCGCGCTGAAGCGGAACACCGCCATGACCTGCCCCTCAGGAGGAAAAGCGAGGGGCAAACTGTGCACCGCCTAGTGCGACGTAAGGGTTTTCCCCATGTAGCTGATCCAGCACAGTGCAAGGCTGACGACAGCCCTTTCAGGCTGTTGACAGAATTCCCGCCGTAGTCCGACCTGCCTAGTCGACGCGGAGCTCGACTTCGCCCAGTCCTTCGATTGCGTACTTCACGAAGTCGCCGGCCTTCATGTTCTTGGAGGTGATGATGCTGCCGGTGATCACGACGTCGCCGCGGCGCAGGCCGCGGCTGTGCGCGGCGAGGTGGTCGGCGATCCACGCCACGGAATTGAATGGATGTCCCATTGCGTCGCCGCCGTTGCCTTCGCCCACCAGACTGCCATTGACCGTGGCGCGGCCGCGCACCGCGGCGAGGTCGAGCGCCTTCCAGTCGGACACGGGGTAGCCGAGGACTGCGCCCTCGTTCCAGGTGTTGTCTGCGATCAGCTCGAAGGGATGCTTGGAAAGCTCGCCATAGTCCGCCCGGCGGTCGTCGGCGAGCTCGATCGCGGGCATCACGGAGCCGACCGCGCTCGCCACGCGCTCGAGCGTGAACGGCGCATCGGCCGCAGGCAGGTCGTCCGCGAGCAGCACCGCGATCTCGAACTCGACGATGAGCCGCAGGTAGTCGGCGGCGCGCACCGTCGCCGGCGAGCGCAGCAGCGTGGACTCGAGCATCATGCCGGCCTGCGGCCGGTCGACGCCGACGAAGCGCTGCATCGCCGGGCTCGCCAGGGCGATCTTGTAGCCCGCGACCGCACCGCGCTTTTCGGCGCGCAGCGCGACAAAGGCGTCCTGGATTTCGTAGGCGGCTTCGGCTCCGTGCGGCGCGAGCTCAGGCGGGAGCGGCCGGAACGGCTCGCGCCGCTCGTGGGCCTCGTGCAGGGCCCGGGCCGCGCGCGTGAACCGCGGCTCGCTCATCCGCGCCCGGGATGCACCTGCCCGCACGCCGGACAGCGGCGGGCTCCGGCGTAGAACGCCTCGAAGAGCGGCGGCAGGTCGGCGACGATGTCCTGCACGTTCACCTCGACGCGGTGGATGCGGGTCCAGCAGCCCGGGCAGTACCACTCGAAGGCGTCGTTCACGTCGCGCGGCCGCATCTTCTCCACGACCAGCCCGACCGTGCCCGCCGGGCGCTGCGGGGAGTGCCTGAAATGCCGCGGGATGAGCAGGATCTCGCCTTCGCGGATCGGGATGTCGCGCGGCCTTCCGTCCTCGATCGCCTTCAGCACGATATCGCCGCGCAGCTGGTAGAAGAATTCCTCGTACGGGTCGTCGTGGTAGTCGCTGCGCGCGTTGGGGCCGCCGATCACCTGGACGATCAGGTCCTCGGCCTCGCGGAACACGAGCTGGTTGCCCACCGGGGGCTTCAGCAGGTGCGCGTGGGAGTCGATCCAGCGGCTGAAATTGAAGGCGGAAATCGCCATGGGCGCTTGTTCCGCAGGCATTCTAGAATAGCGCTGCTGCGCCCCGAGACCATAAGATGAAACTCGACTCCCGGACGTATGCCGACACGCTCGTGGTAGCGCCCACGGGCAGGCTCGACCACGACAACTGCGAGGCCTTCCGCGCCGGCCTGCAACCCCTCCTCGACCGGGCACTCGCCAGCCGCCAGCGCATCGTGGTCGACCTTTCCGGCCTGGAATACGTCTCCTCCGCCGGCCTGCGCTGCTTCATGCTCGCCGCCAAGCAGGCCGGGACCCAGGGCGGCAAGATCGTGCTCGCCGCGCTGCGGCCGGTCGTGGCCGAGATCTTCCAGATCAGCCGCTTCGACATGGTGTTCGAGCTCCACCCTTCGGTCCGCGCAGCCCTCGCCGCCGTGTCGGCGGAGGCCGCCGCGGCCTTCGACCGGAGCTAGCGCACCGCGATGCGCGTGCGCTTCTGGGGCACCCGCGGCTCGATGCCTGTGTCGCTCACGTCGCTCGACCTGCGCGACCGCCTGGCGCAGGCGCTGGTCGCGGCGAACGGGCGCGGCCTCGACGACATCCAGAAGGCCGCCGCGTTCGTCGAGCGCGAGCTCGACTTCGCGCTCTCGCACACCTTCGGCGGGCACTCCTCGTGCGTGGAATTCGAGACCGGCAGCGACCAGTACTTCGTGTGCGACATGGGGAGCGGCGCCCGGCCCTTCGGCGCCCACGTGCTCGCGCGCCAGTCGGGACGGCCCGCGACGGTCAACATCTTCATGTCGCACATGCACTGGGACCACATCATGGGCTTCCCCTTCTTCGGGCCGGCCTACGTCCCGGGCACGCGGCTCCGCATCTTCGGCTGCCATGCCAACCTGGAGGACGCGTTGCGCCGCCAGCAGGAGCCGCCCTCCTTCCCGGTGCCGTTCGCGCACCTCACCGCGACCATCGAGTTCGTGCCGCTCGTCCCGGGCGAGACGCGCGAGGTGGCCGGCGTCAAGGTGACGGCCGCGCCGCAGTTCCATTCGGGCGATTCGTACGGCTTTCGCTTCGAGCGCGAAGGCAAGAGCTGCGTCTATAGCACCGACTCGGAGCACAAGCTCGACGACATCCGCGAGACCCAGCGCATCGTCGAGTTCTTCCGCGGCGCCGACCTGGTGATCTTCGACGCGATGTATTCGCTCGCGGAGGCGGTCTCGGTGAAGGCGGACTGGGGCCATTCGAGCAACGTCGTGGGGGTCGAGCTCTGCCAGATGGCGCAGGTGAAGAAGCTCGCGCTCTTCCATCACGAGCCGGCGAACGACGACAGCGCGATCCACCGCATCCTCAGGGACGCGCGCCGGCTCGAGGAGCTCACGCGCCAGGGACGAGGGCTCGAGGTAACCGCGGCCTACGACGGGATGGAGATCGATCTCTGACCCGCGCGCGCGCCGCCGCGGCCGCCCTCGTCGCCCTGCTGCTCGCGCTCGTCGGATGGTCGCCCGCGCCGGTCCAGGCGGTGCGCGAGACGCTCTTCGACTCCTACCAGCGCCTGCTGCCGCGCGAGCGGGTGAGCGCGCCGGCGACGATCGTCGAGATCGACGAGGAGACGCTCGCCGAGTACGGCCAGTGGCCCTGGCCGCGCACGCTCGTCGCGGAGCTTGCCTCGCGCATCGTCGAGCACGAGCCCGCCGCGATCGGCTTCGACCTGCTGTTCCCCGAGCCCGACCGCTTCTCGCCCGCCGAGATTTCGCGCCTGATCCCGCTGCCGGAGGAGCTCGCGCAGCGCATGGAGCGCCTGCCGAGCAACGACGAATGGCTCGCGCTCGCGATCCGCGACCACAAGGTGGTGCTCGCCGTCGCCGGCCTGGAGGAGCGCGAGCCGCGCGGCTCGCCGCCGCTGCGCGAGTACGGCAAGCTCCTCTCGAGCGTGCCCGAGATCGACGCCGCGGCCGCGGGGCGCGGCCTCATCAGCGTCGACTTGCCCGAGCGCCTGGTGCGCCGCGTGCCGCTCGTGGCGCGCGTCGGCGACACGCCGGTGCCCGCGCTCGCGCTCGAGCTCTGGCGCGTGGGGACCGGCGCGCGCCAGTTCTCGCTGAGCGACGCGGGCGATGGCCTGCTGCGCGTCGAGTTCGCCGCCGCGTCGGTCCCGGTGCAGCGCGATGGCTCGATGTGGCTGCGCTACAGCCGGCACGACCCGACGCGCTTCGTGTCGGCCGCGCAGCTCCTCGCGGGCGAAGCCGACCCGGAGCTGCTGCGCTCGAAGCTCGTGCTTCTCGGCGTCACGGGAGTGGGACTCCTCGACTACAAGGCGACGCCGCTCGGCGAGCAGGTCCCTGGCGTGGAGCTGCACGCGCAGCTGATCGAGCAGATCTTCGACGGCACGTACCTCGTGCGCCCCGACTGGGCGCTCTGGCTCGAGCTCGCGCTGCTCGCCGGCGGCTCCGGCATCCTGATCTGGCTCGTGCCTGCGTCGCGGGTGCATTTTTCCGTCGGCACGGCCGCCGTGATGCTCGGCGCCTTCTTTGCCGCGGGCCTGTTGATGTTTACGCGCGGCGTGCTGATCGACGCTGCCTGGCCATCGTTCGGCCTCGCCCTGGCCTTCGCCGTGCTTCTCGCCGCGACGCTCTCCGAGGCCGACCGCCAGCGCCGCGAGCTGCGCGAGGCGGCGGCGCGCGCCGCGGGCGAGCTCGAAGCGGCGCGGCGCATCCAGATGGGCCTCCTGCCCGACACCGCGGTGTTCGACACTGAGTCGCGCTTCGCGCTGCGCGCGCTGGTGCAGCCCGCGCGCAGCGTCGGGGGCGACTTCTACGATTGCTTCAAGGTCGACGACCGGCGCCTCTTCTTCGTCATCGCCGACGTGTCTGGCAAAGGCATGCCGGCGGCGCTCTTCATGGCGCTGTGCAAGGCGACGATCAAGGCCTCGGTGGTGAGCTCGGGCGCCGAGCCGGCCGCGGCGCTGCGCCGCGCGGCGCAGGAGATCTCCCGCGACAACCCCGAGACCTTCTTCGTCACGGTGTTCGCGGCCGCGCTGGAGCTCGACACCGGCGAGCTCGCCTACTGCAACGCAGGCCACGAGCCGCCGTACCTGCGCGGCGCCTCGGGCGTACGGCGGCTGCCGACCGCGCCGCGGCCGCCGGTCGGCGTGCCGGGCGCGTTCACGTTCACCGCGCAGTCGGTGCGCCTCGCGCCCGGCGACACGCTCTGCGCACTCACCGACGGCGTCACCGAAGCGATGAACGAGCGCGGCGAGCTCTACGGCCACGAGCGCCTGGAGCAGCTGCTCGCCTCGCTGCCGCCGGGAGCCGCGCCGCGCGAGATCAACTCGGCGGTGATCGAGGACGTGAAACGCTTCGTGGGAGAGGCTGCGGCCTCCGACGACCTGACGCTGCTCGCCCTGCGCTGGAACTAGCGGACGTTGATCTCGACGCGCCGGTTGAGCGGCTCGTCGACATCGTTCTCGGTCGGCACCACCGGCTCGCGCTCGCCGCGGCCGGCGGCGCGGATGCGCTCGGCGGGGGCGATGCCTTGGGCCACGAACTCGGTCTTTACGCGCTCGGCGCGAGCGAGCGAGAGCTCGTCGTTCGCCTGCTCGTTGCCGACGCGATCGGTGTGTCCGATCACCACGATGTCGGCTACCTCGCGGCGGCGCAACTCCTCCAGCATGCGGGCCAGCTCCAGCTTCGAGGCCTCGGTCAGGTCGTCGGTCCCTGTGGTGAAGTACAGAAGGAACGATACCGGCCGCGGCGGGAGTGCCGCGATCGCATCGTGGAACATCGGCAGCGCTGCGGCCACGTGCTCGAGCGCGGGCTGCGGCGCAGAAGCGCGCTCGCCCGGCAGCAGCTTGACCTGGGACTGGACTTCCTTCGGCTCCAGCTTTTCGAGGTGGATCTGCCCGTCGGAGGTCACGCGGCTCGTGGCGTAGGCCTCGTTCAGGATGACGCGGTCCTCGCCTCGCTCCACCACCACCATGCCGACGTGCCCGTCGGCGCTCGGCACGACCACCACCATCTCCTTCGTCCCCGGGAAAAGCAGGGCCAGCGCGAGGAGCGCGCCGAGCAGCGCGACCGCCACGTCAGTCGACGCGCACGAGGAACTCGGTTCCGCGAACGCCCATCACGCTCGAAGGGGTGCGTACGCGCATCGATCCCGGCGTCTGCTTGACCATCTTGCCGGACACCACCGCGAGCGAGCCCTTCTTGAGCGAGGCGTCGAACTGCCCGTCGTGCGTCGTGCTGTTGAATTTGTAGCTCTCGATCGAGAACACGGTCGAGGGGCCCGCCGAGACCATGGTGTTGTCCAGGAAGGTCACGCCCACCGCGCCGTCAGCACCGGTCACCAGCGTGTCCGCGCTGCGCACCGCCATTCCAGCCGTCGCCGGAATGCGCTTGCCTTCGCGCTCGAGGTGCACCGCCCCCTTGGCGTTCTTGATCTGCCCAACGTCCTGCGCATATGCCGCCAGCCCGAAGGCCGCGGCGGCCACCGCGAGTATCCAGCGCATCGGAGCCTCCCTTTAGGTCCCGCTACGGCCAAATTCTATAATGGGGGTCAACACGCAAGCGTGCACAATGCCCGCGTCCTCACGAACCGCAATGTTCCTCGCCCGGCTCGACCGGCTGCGCGCGCTGCGTGAATTCCTCGAGAGCTTCTGCGCCGACGCCGCCCTCGGCCGCGACCCGTGCCTGCGCCTGAACCTCGTACTTGAGGAATTGTTCACGAACACGGTGCGCCACGGCCACCGCGGCGACAGCGATTCGCCGGTCTGGGTGACGCTGAGCGTCGCCGGCGCCAACGTGAGCCTGACCTACGAGGACGCCGCGCCGCCTTTCAATCCGTACGGCACCCCGCCCGACGCGCCGCCGGATACAACCGTCAAAATGCGCAAGATCGGCGGCCTGGGCGTGCTCCTCACGCGCAAGCTGGCCACCTCGCGCGAATACGCCTACCTCTATGGAAGGAACCGGATCCGGCTCGCGCTGAACCTCGCCTGACGCCTTGCTGGCGAGCGCGCTGGAGGCGAAGGTTGGACTCGAACCAACGTCGACGGCGTTGCAAACCGTAGCATGACCCCTCTGCCACTTCGCCCTGCCTGCATTGTCCCGACGCCGGGTTAAGACAGTGCCGCAAGGCCCACGTCCGGAATGACTATTGCCCGGTTCACCCTTTGGGAGGTGAATCATGCCCCAGGGGTTGGAGACCTGCTGTTCGCGCTCGAGGAGCATCGCGTAACGGGGCTCTCGAGCGGCGCGGCGTTGATGACCTGCATCGCCCCGGCGAACCGAAGCCGTATCGGGCGCGTGAGCCCGCTGCACTTGATGCAACGGGCGGCACTTCTTACAGGGTTAGGCGGCGCGCATTTTCAATCGCTCGCGGCGGCCGAAGAGTGCCAGCCCCGTACCGGTCCCGAGGCCCCATGCCGCATTGACGAGCAGGCCCACGGCCAGCGCCTTTGGAACGCCGCCTGCAAAGAGCGGCTGCCCTTTCAGCGACGCGACCACGGTCCATGCAACGAGCGAGGGCAGGATCGCACCGAAGATCGTCGCGGCGATCACGAGCGCTCCGTCGACGTACCTGCGCAGCGCCGCGGCGAGCAGCACGCCCCACACCCCGCCCCAGAACGCGAGCGACCACAGCTGCGCCACGCCCAGCGGATGAGTGGGCTGCATCGAGTACGGAACGCGCGGCGTGATGCCGATCGCGTGAAGCAGCGCCGCGATCACCTGGTGAAAGAGGAGCACCGAGACCGCGCCGCTCAGGAAGCCGACCACGAGCCAGCGTCCGAGATTTTCCTTCGTCATCATGAAGCGCGACCTGCAACCCCTGTTCCCGCACCCGCCGGGCGGAACGCGGCTTGCAGCGTTAGGGGCTCAACCCCGCAAAGAGGGTTTCCGAAACCCTACCAACCGAAAGGAAATTATGGTCAGGAAGCTATCCTATTTGCTTCTCGCAAGCGCAACCGCGGTCTCGTTCAGCGCCATCGCCGCAGGCAACCAGAAGCAGTCGCAGGGGCAGAGCGAACCGACTCAGTCCGCTCAATCGAGCCAGTCGCAGGCGAGCCAGGCGCAGAGCCAGAGCCCCGAGCTCGTGAAGCAGGCTCAGGAGAAGCTGAGCGCGGCCGGCATGGACGCCGGCCCGGCCGACGGCAAGGCGGGTCCGAAGACCCAGGCCGCGCTGAAGGAATTCCAGCAGTCCAAGGGAATCAAGGCGTCGGGTCAGCTTGACCGGCAGACGCTGGCCGCCTTGGGCGTCAGCGATTCGTCCGGCTCCGCGTCCAGCGGATCCTCGAGCGGCGCGAGCTCCGGCAGCACCAGCTCGTCCAACCCGAGCGCGAGCTCACCTTCGAGCTCCAGCGGGTCTAGCGCGAGCTCGCCGTCTAGGGAGGTGCAGTAGAAAGGCGGAGAGCGCAATGCTCCCCGCCTTTTCTTTTGATCAGGTTCCGCTCAATGGAGCTAAGGGTGACTATTCCCATCCTGGGGGTTGGTGCCCGCCTTGTATTCGGCCAGGTTCGTCGCGCCATCGCCATCTGAATCCTTACCCGCATCCAAAGGATCGTCGGGATTAAGGCCGTTCACGATCTCCCAGCTGTTGTGCATGCCGTCGCGGTCTCTGTCCCCAAGGTCGGCCGCGGAGGGAGCCCTGAGCTCCGTCCACCTCAGGAAGGCCGTACCCTCGTACGTGTTGTCTCCATCCAGGTCCAGATCCAGCCTGACCACCGTGAATGAAACCGCAAATGCGCGCGCATGACTCGTTACGCCGGTAAGTACGACCTGGCCAGCGCTCGCGAAGAGTTGAGTCTGCGTATCAAACACCAGTGGCGTGTCCGTGGCGATGTCGACGAATCCCTCGATGCTGTCGAAAAGCCGTCCGGTCGTAGTTTCGGCAAACCGCGAATCCGTCGCGGAGATATCGTCGAAGACGTCCACAACGACCAGGTTGTCCGCCTTCGTCATGCGGCCGTTCGAATCGAGCGTAATAAGGTTCGAGGTCGTGGTCTCCTTGTTGGCTGCTGGATCCACTTGCAGGAGCAGCTCGCCGGAGACGGTGCCGCTGGCCGCCGGACTGGTCAGGGTTACGCGCACAAAGTTGAACGTCCCGTCGAGGATGCCGAACACTTGATCGAAAATCCTCACGGTCACCGACGCGCTGCCGTCCAGCCTGGTATCGCCGGTCAGGCAGTTGGTCCAGACGAAGTTGAGCGTGCCGGGGCCGCTTTGGCTGACGTCGCCGGTGGTCCTCACCGTTCCCGTGTTGTCGTCGCAGAAGTCGGTCTGGTTGACTGGCTCGGAGGTGAGCTGCCGCGAGGCGGGCTTCGGCACCGAAGCCCGCGCGCGGATGGCGCGGATCAGCCGCCGATCGAGCTCCGTGACGCCGCCGCCCTCCGGTACGGGCGCGACGCCCGAGAACGCGCTCGATGTGCCCGCGCCGCCCACAATGTTCGCCGTAAGCTCAGCTGCGTTGGTCGCGCTGATGACGGCGGGAGTTGTCTTGCCGGCATAAACGAGCGGCGTGGGCCCACTGGCACCGCCTGCGCTATTTCCGCCTCCGCCTCCGCCGCCACCGCACGCGGCGAGGATGCCGGCGAAACCGAGCGCGGCGATTCGCGCGAACGTTGGTTGTATGAGGACTCTGGCCGAGGACCTGCGGCCGGAACAAGCTTTCGTCTTGAACACGCTCCCTCCCTCGGGAGACTTTTAAAATGCCGCGCGATTCTAGCTTGGACAATCATCGTGACTCGACGCGGAGAAAGAAAAAAGAACGCCGGCGCGCGCTCTTGCCGCGAGCTGACGCGCGTTCGGTAAAAACTACACACTTGTAGAGAAAGAACTACACGTCCAGCCGCGGTTGTCGTGTCATCCACACAAGAGCAGGCTTTCCTGTACTGTCTTGCGTTTGTCATGGCCATCCACGATCTAGACAAGGCCTACGCCATCCACGCCGCGCTCCTTGCCCTGTTCATTCAGGAGCACGGCGGGAGGGGCAATGCCGACGCGCTCGACAGGGCGAGTGGTCTGTGCGAAGCCGCCGTGGATGCGGTGAACGATCTGGAAAGCCGCGTCGCGATCCGCGGCGTGAAGAGCCTCGCGATGCTGCTCTACTCCGACGACGGCCATCTCGGCATCGCGATCGGCGAGCTGCACGGCGTGCACGCGGTCAGGCTGCAGATCGCCAACGCGCTGAGCGCCTTCCGCGGCCGGCTCGAGCTGCTGGAATCGCGCAAGCCCTCGCGGCCGGAGATTCCGGCGGTGGTCGAGCCCAAGCAACTGCGCGTGCTCGTGGTGGAGGACAACCGCGACTCGGCCGAATCGCTCAGGCGGCTGCTCGAGCTCTGCGGCTACGCCGTCACCATCGCCGAGACCGCGAAGGAAGGCCTCGATGCCGCGAAGAGCATCCGGCCCGACGTGGTCCTGTGCGACATCGGCCTGCCCGATTCGGACGGCTTCTCCCTCGCCCGGGCGCTGCGCAAGAACCCCGAGACTTCGGCCGCGCGGCTGATCGCCGTGACCGCCTACGGGAAGGACGAAGACAAAGAGCAGTCGAAAAAGGCCGGGTTCGTCCTGCATCTCCTCAAGCCGGTCAGCCCGGGTACCCTGCTGCGGGTGCTCGAGGACGTGCCGCAGGCAGCCAAGCTCGCCGACGCGTAATCGGCAGGCGCGCCGGCCGTCCGTCAGCTTCGAAAAACTCCTTCAAAAACGAGGCAGTTAGCTACTTCGGGCTAAGGCTTTGAGCGAGGTCCGGCTGGCATAATCGCCCAGCAATTTCCGGGGGGTCATGCCGCGGCTTCAGGGGCGGCAACTACGTTGATAACGACGATGCTCCAGCTCCACTTCGGCGCCACCACCGCACCAACGATCCTGTTTCTCGGGGCGCATTGCGACGACATCGAGATCGGCTGCGGCGGCACCGTGATGCAGCTCGCCCGCCGCTATCCGAAGGCGAGATTCGTCTGGGTCACGCTCAGCTCCGACCCCGAGCGCGCGGCCGAAACGCGCGCCGCGGCCGAGCGCCTGCTGCAGGACGCCCGGGAGCGCGACATCCGGGTCGAGGAGTTCCCTGGCAGCTACTTCCCCGCCCGTTTCTCCGACCTGAAGGACTACTTCGAGGGCCTCAAGGCCCTCAAGCCCGACCTGGTCTTCACTCACCTGCGCCAGGACCTGCATCAGGACCACCGCGTCACGAACGAGCTGACCTGGAACGCCTTCAGGGACCACCTGGTGCTGGAATACGAGATCCCGAAATTCGACGGCGACCTCGGCGTGCCGAACGTCTTCGTCCCCCTGACGCGGGCGGAGCTGCAGCGCAAGTGCGAGATCGTGACCGACTGCTTTCCGAGCCAGGCGAAGCGGGCGTGGTTCACCCGCGACACGTTCGAGGCGATCGCCAGGCTGCGCGGCATCGAATGCAACGCGCCCGAGGGCTTCGCCGAAGCCTTCTACGGCAGAAAGCTTCGCATCAACCTCTTCGACCACGGGGCACCGACCCAATGATATTCACCGAAACCAAGCTGAAGGGCGCCTTCATCATCGACATCGAGCGCCGGGAGGACAACCGCGGTTTCTTCGCGCGCGCCTTCTGCCAGCACGAATTCGCCGACCACGGCCTGAAGCCCTTCATCGCCCAGGCGAACATCGCCTTCAACAAGACCCGGGGCACGCTGCGCGGCATGCACTTCCAGTATCCGCCCGCCGCGGAGACCAAGCTGGTGAGGGCCACGCGCGGCGCGATCCTCGACATCATCGTCGACCTGCGCCCCGAGAGTCCCACGTATCTCCAGCACGTCGCGGTCGAGCTCTCGGCCGACAACCACCGCGCGCTCTACGTGCCGGAGCGGTTCGCGCACGGCTACCAGGTCCTCGAGGACCGCACCGAGACCAGCTACCAGGTCGGCGAGTTCTACACGCCCGGGGTCGAAGGGGGCCTCATGTACAACGATCCGCGGCTCGCGCTCGCCTGGCCGCTTCCAGTCGGCGAAATGTCGCCGAAGGACGCGGGGTGGCCGTTGCTCGCGGGCATCGAGCCGGAGCTCAAGCGCAGGATGAGCGTGCGCGAAACCGAAACTGCGAATGCGTAGGAGGACGCGATGATCCTGGTCGACAACGCACTGAAGGCCCGCGAGCAGTCGGGCAAGCCGATCCGGGTCGGCATGGTCGGCGCCGGCTTCATGGGCCAGGGACTGACCAATCAGATCACCCACAGCGTCCCCGGAATGCGCATGGCGGCGGTGTACAACCGGCGCCCGGAGCGGGCGCGGCATGTCTTCCATTACTCCGGCCTCAACAACCTCGTGATGGCGGGGACGCAGTCCCAGCTCGACCAGGCGGTCCGCGAAGGCACGCCGGCGGTCGCCGAGGACCCGTTCATGATGTGCCGCTCGAGCGAGATCGACGTGATCGTCGACGTCACGGGCTCGGTCGAGTTCGGCGCCCGCGTGATCCTCGAGGCCTACAAATACGGCAAGCCGGTGGTGATGATGAACGCGGAAGTGGACGCGACCATCGGCCCCATTCTCCAGGTCTACGCGCGCAAGCATAACGTCATCCTTTCGGCCTGCGAGGGAGACGAGCCGGGCCTGCAGATGAACCTCTACCGCTGGGTGAAGGGCCTGGGCCTCATTCCGCGCGTGATCGGAAACGTCAAGGGCCTGCAGGATCCCTATCGCAATCCGACCACCCAGCAGGGCTGGGCCGAGCGCTGGGGCCAGAACGCGGCGATGGTGACCTCCTTCGCCGACGGCTCGAAGATCAGCTTCGAGCAGTCGATCGTCGCCAATGCCACCGGGTTCAAGGTCCGCTCGCGCGGAATGTCGCGCGGCTTGAAGTACGACGGCTCGATCATGGAGATCGCGAAGCTCTACGATCTGGACGAGGTCCGCGCGCTGGGCGGGGTCGTCGATTACACGGTCGGACCCGCCGGCGTGAAGATCTTCGTGCTGGCGGAGCACGCCGACCCGAAGCAGCGCCACTACCTCAATCTCTACAAGATGGGCGAAGGGCCGCTCTACCCGTTCTGGGTGCCCTACCACCTGGTGCATTTCGAAACGCCCAACGCCATCGCCCGGGTCGTGCTCTTCGGCGACAACATCGCGCCGCCGCTCGCCGGGCCGGTCGTCGAGGTCTGCGCGGTCGCCAAGCGCGATCTCGCCGCCGGCGAAGTGCTGGACGAATACGGGATGTACACGACCTACGGCGAGGCGGTGAACGCGGACGAGATGAGCGCGCAGCGCTACCTGCCGGAAGGGCTGGTGGAAGGCTGCAGGCTCAAGCGCGCGATCCCGAAGGACCAGGTGCTCACCTACGGCGACGTCGAGCTCCCCAAGGGGCGCATCGCCGACAAGCTTCGCGCCGAGCAATACCGGCATTTCCGCGGCGAGCGCTGGCTCGAGGAGCACCTTCAGGGCGCGCCGGAGCCGGTGACGGCGGCCGCGTGAGACTTCACAAGGGGGAACGGAGAAAATGAAAATACTTGTTACCGGCAACTGCGGCTACATCGGCCCCTCGGTCCTGAGGCGGCTGCGGCAGTCCTACCCGCAGGCGACGCTGGTCGGCCTCGACAAGGGCTACTTCGCGCACTGTCTGACCAACGCCGACGTCCTTCCCGAATGCCGCGCCGACGTTCAGCATTTCGCCGACGTGCGCAGATTCCCCCTGGAGCTGCTGCGCGGCGTGGACGCGATCGTGCATCTGGCCGCCATCTCCAACGACCCGATGGGGAAGACGTTCGAGGAAGTCACCTACGAGATCAACCATCGCGCCAGCGTCGAGATCGCGCGCATGGCGAAAGCGGCGGGCGTCAAGCGCTTCGTCTTCGCTTCGAGCTGCAGCGTCTACGGGCTGGCGGACGACACGCCGAGGAGCGAGACCTCGCCGCTGAACCCGCTCACCGCCTACGCCAAGTCGAAGATCCGCACCGAGGTCGACCTCGAGAAGCTCGCCGACCGGAACTTCACCGTTACCTGCCTGCGCTTCGCCACGGCCTGCGGCATGAGCGATCGCCTGCGGCTCGACCTGGTGGTCAACGACTTCGTCGCCTGCGCGGTGAGCTCGAAGAACATCACCATCCTGAGCGACGGCACGCCGTGGCGGCCGCTGATCCACATCCGGGACATGGCCGCCGCATTCGACTGGGCGATCGGGCGCGACGCGGCGTCGGGCGCGTTCCTCGCCGTGAATGCCGGCAGCGACGAGTGGAACTACCGGGTGAAGGAGCTGGCGGACGCGGTCGCGAGCATCGTCCCGGGCGTGAGCGTCTCGATCAACCGTACGGCGCCGCAGGACAGCCGCTCCTACCGCGTGGACTTTGCGCTGTATCGCAAGCTCGCGCCGAACCATCAGCCGCGGGTGGACCTCGCGACGACGATCCGCGAGCTGAAGGCGGGGCTCGAGGCGATGGGATTCAGCGACTCCAATTTCCGCAACTCCAAGTACATGCGGCTCATGGTGCTGAAGGAGCTGCGCGAGAAAGGGCTGCTGGACGCCAATCTCGAATGGACCTGGGGCGCGCCTGCCCGCGCCGCATCCCCGACTGTTACCGAGAGGAGCGCAGTTCTATGAAAGTCGTGCTGTTCTGCGGCGGCCTGGGAACGCGGCTGGGCGAGCTCACCGAGCACATCCCCAAACCGCTGGTCAAGATCGGCTACCGGCCGATCCTCTGGTACGTGATGAAGTACTACGCACATTACGGCCACAAGGACTTCATCCTGTGCCTCGGCTACAAGGCCGACACGATCAAGGACTACTTCCTGAACTACAAGGAGTACCTGTCCAACGATTTCACCATGAGCAACGGCGGCAGGGACATCCACCTCGAGCGCAACGACATCGCCGACTGGAAGATCACGTTCGTCGATACCGGCCTGCGGGCGAACATCGGCCAGCGCCTCAAGGCGGTCGAGAAGTACCTCGCCGGCGAGGAGATGTTCCTGGCGAACTACTCCGACGGGCTCACCGATTCGCCGCTTCCCGAGATGGTGGACGGCCTGGTGAAGAGCGGGAAGATCGCCAGCTTCCTGTGCGCGAAGCCTTCGCAGAGCTTCCACGTCGCCGAGCTCGGCCCGGACAACTCCGTGCGCAGCATCCAGAGCGTGCGCAAGTCCGACATCCGGATCAACGCCGGCTTCTTCGTCTTCAAAAAAGAGATCTTCAACTACATGCGTCCCGGCGAAGAGCTCGTGGTGGAGCCGTTCCAAAGGCTCATCGCGGAGAACAAGATCATCGGCTACCCCTCCGACCACTTCTGGTGCATGGACACTTTCAAGGAGCACCAGGAGCTCACCGACATGTACCACCTCGGCACCACGCCCTGGGAAGTCTGGAAGTCGGCAGAGGGGAAAGTCGCGGCCAGCGAGAGTGCGGCACCGCGGTTCGAGGCCAAGGATGCCAATGCCTGGGAGCGCACGGCGCCAAAATCGGTCGCAGGGATACGACCCTGAGGTTGCTTGAAAAAATCGTGCATGAGGCCATAGCGAGCTACAGAAAAACCGCCGTTGCCTCGTTCCTGGCGTGCGTGGCGATCATTTTGGCGGCGTATCTCGGCCAGAGGTTCGCGCCCGCGGTCGTTCCGGCGCCGCTCGTTTACCTGCTCGCGCTGCTGGGATGGATCGCCGGCGCAACCCTGCTGCTTGTCGCGCTCGGCGGCGTCCTCGCCGCCTTCCGCCATTCGAGCCGCGAACGGGGGGAGCAGGACCTCTTCCTGGCCCTCAACTCGGCGCGCTCGGAAGGCGCGCTGCTGCGTCGCGCCGGCCGATCCGTCATGTTCCCGTGGATTCGGCGCTGGCTGGGCGCTCCGGCGCCGGGCGTCGGAGACGCGGTCCGGATCCGCTCGCTCGAGGAAATATCCGCGACGCTCGATGCCAATGGTTGCCTCGACGGCCTGCCGTTCATGCCCGAGATGGCGAAGTATTGCGGCACCACCGGCACGGTGTTCCGCTACGTCGACAAGGTCTACGACTACGGCGGCCGCAAGGACCTGCGCCGCATGAAGGACGCGGTGCTGGTCGCGGGCTTGCGTTGCGACGGAAGCGCGCACGACGGCTGCCAGGCGCGCTGCTACCTGCTCTGGAAGACCGCCTGGCTCACCGCCGCGGATGCGCCGGCCGCCGTGAGTGCGAAGACGTCGATCGACCTCGGGCCCACGTTCGTGAAGCAAGGCGAAGAGAAAAAGTATGTCTGCCAGTTCACCGAGCTCGTCCGGGCCTCGAGCAGGATGAGCCCGCGGGATCCTCGACGGGACTTGCGCCCCCTGATCGGCGGCAACGTCACGATAGCCGCGTTTGCCGTCGCCATGCTGACTCGCCTGTTCAACGTCGCTCAGCGCCTTCGCGGCGGCATCGGCTTCCCCGCGAACAAGCCGAGCTCCACCACGACCTCGCCGCGCACGGATCTCAACCTCCAGCCTGGGGAAGTGGTCCGGGTTCGCGAGCCCGAGCGGATTTTCGAGACCCTCGACCGGGTCGGCAAGAACCGCGGGCTGTGGTTCGACCGGGACATGCTGAAACACACCAAGCAGCAATTCAAGGTGCTCGCTCGAGTCGACCGGATCATCGACGATGCAAGCGGGCGCATGCGGCCGATGAAGACCCCCTGCATCGTGCTCGATGGGGTCGATGCTTCCGGCGAGGTGCTGGGCTTCTGTCCGCAGCATGACCTCGTGTTCTGGCGCGAGGCCTGGCTGGAACGCAGCGAGCCGGCGAAGGAACCGGCCTGATGGATCCCGCAAAAGTCCTCGTCACCGTCGCCGTTCCAGTCTACAACGGCGAGCGCTTCCTGCGGCAATGCCTCGATTCCCTGCTCTCGCAGACCTACCGCGACTTCGTCCTGGTCATCAGCGACAACGCGTCGACCGACCGCACGCAGGAGATCTGCGAAAGCTATGCGAACGCGGATGCCCGGGTCCGCTACCACCGCAACGCCGTGAACGTCGGCCTGTACGGCAATTTCAACCTGCTGCTCGGCCTGGTCCGCACGCCTTACGTCAAGCTGGCGAGCGCGGATGATTTCTGGGCGCCGACGATGCTCGCCGACGCGATGGCCGAGATGCAGCGCGATCCGTCGCTGGTTCTCTGCCACCCGCGGGCGGTGCTGGTCGACGAAGACGGGCGCGAGATCCGCCGCTACGAGAAGTCTCTCCAGCTGACGCAGGACGACCCGGCCGAGCGGTTCCGCCGGGTGCTGACCGAGCTCGGGCTCGTCAACCAGCTCATGGGGGTCATCCGGTCCGACGCGGTCCGATCGATGCTCCCTCTCATGCAGCAGCCGCCGGCGGATTCCGTGTTCCTGGCCGAGCTCAGCCTTTACGGCAAGATCAAGGAGCTGCCGCAGTACCAGTATTTCCGCCGCTTCCACGAGGAATGCTCGAGCTGGGACCGGAAATCGGATTCACATCAGCTCAGGCTGGTCTCCAGCGGTGGAACGCGCCGCGTCCGCCTGGCGACCTGGAAATACCACTGGGGGCTGGCGCGCCGCCTGCTCCACAGCCCGCTCGGCTTCAGAGCCAAGCTGGGATTGCTCGGGTTCCTCGCAAGACGCGCCGCCTGGGACCGCTCGGCGCTGATGCGGGAGCTCTGGCCGGCTTAAGCCGACCGGATCAAGCGCAGGAAGTCGACCACGGCGACCACGCGCCGGCGGAAGAACCCCCAGAGCACCGCCGCATAGACCAGACCGCCCGCGGCCACGCTCAACGCTGCCTGCACCGGCGCGGGCATTGCGTCCGGCAATGCGCCGCGCAGCGCGAGCACGGCCGCGTACATGGCCAGAGATGCGGCCAACGCGGGCCAGATCGCCTTCACCCAGGCCCGCAGACCGATCCGGATCGTTCGGAACCCGATGACGAAGGCGGGAACGTTCACCAGCGGGAACGCGATGACCCAGGACCAGGCCACGCCCGGGAGGCCTCCCTGGGCTCCGATGTAGAAGGCGATGGGCAGCAATACCGCCGCGAGCACGTTCAGCCACATGTTTGCGCGGAACTGGCCGGTCCACAGCAGCACGTGCGCATTGAGGATCTGGCACGAGTAGAACGCCGCGTACAAGCACAGCACCTGCAGCGGCACGACAACGGCGTCCCATTGGGGCCCCAGAACGATTCGCACCAGGAGATCGGCCGTGACCGCGATGCCGAACGAAACCGGCAACGTGAGATAGGCCAGCAGCTCCGTCAGGATGAGGAAGTAGCGCCGCAGCTGATCGCGGCGGTCCTGAACCGACGAGAACACGCCGGGCACCACCCTGATCACGACCGAGGAAATCTCCTGGGAGATGGTGGTCGAGAACGTGGTCGCAAACGAGTACGCCCCCAGCGCGTCCTTTCCAAGCAGGCGGCCGACGATGGTCTGGTCCGCGGACGAATAGGCATACCACGCGACGCGCGACACGAGGATCCGCCCGCCCTGCACCAGCGGTGCGGTCAGCTTCATCATGTCGCGGGGCCAGCGCACGGCATACGGATGCCAGGCAATCAGCAGCACCGTCACGACCGCCGCCCCGGCGAGCGTGCTGGAGACCAACGCCCAATAGCGCCAGCCGAGGTAGGCACCCGCGACGAGGACGCTCTGCGTCGCCACCACCTGGATAAACTGTGCCCATGCCAGCCGCCGGTACTCGAGCGCGCGCTGAAGGCCGGCGCGCGGGATGACCTGCAGGGCCTCGATCAGGGTCAGCGTGCCCAGCACGCCGACGACGACGGCGACCTCCGGCTCCCTGAAAAAAGCCGCGATCGGCTGCGCGAGCAGCGCCATGAGCGCCGATGCGCTCGCCCCGATCAGGATGGCGAGGCCTGCGAGGCGCGCCTGCGAATCGCCGGCGATGCCGCGGTCCTGCACCAGGACGGCGTCGAGCCCGATATCGTCGACCATCCGCACCAGGCCGACCGCGAGCATCGCCATCGACATGACGCCGTAGTCGGCCGGTGCGAGCAGCCGCGCCGCGACCGCGGTCGCGATCCAGCTGATGATCTGCGCCGACCAGCGCAACACCGCGGTCCATGCGATGCCGCTCACCAGTTCCCGGTCCAGCGCTGCTCGAGCTTCCTGGCTTACGACACCTCCG
>Ga0207648_10002643_pt1 | contig 19141 bp, 11 predicted proteins | sample KBSMisM32_FD_184310 | JGI IMG/M metagenome (GOLD analysis project Ga0207648, IMG submission 184310) | Miscanthus rhizosphere microbial communities from Kellogg Biological Station, Michigan, USA - KBS Miscanthus M3-2 (SPAdes) (version 2) | ecosystem: Host-associated > Plants > Roots >...
TTCAATACCATTGGGATCAGCGATGGTATCAGTAATGGTACCGATGGGATGCGTTATTCACTGGTGAGCCGTGATCTGATTGCCGACAGCATTGAAGCTGTATGCGGAGGTTTTTATTATGATGGGGTGATTGCTCTACCTGGTTGCGATAAGAATATGCCGGGTAGCATTATGGCAATGGGAAGATTGAACCGACCATCCATCATGGTATATGGTGGAACTATTGCAGCAGGTCATTATAAAGGTGAAGAGCTCAATATCATTTCATCCTTCGAAGCATTGGGCAAAAAGATTGCCGGCCAGTTGGATGAAGCTGATTTCAAAGGTATCGTGAAGCATAGCTGTCCGGGTGCAGGCGCCTGTGGCGGAATGTATACAGCCAACACCATGGCAAGTGCAATTGAAGCATTGGGTATGAGCCTTCCCTACTCTTCTTCCAATCCTGCCATTGGAGAAGCCAAACAAAAAGAATGCATGGAAGCAGGCAAGGCAATACGCCTTCTGCTGGAAAAAGATATAAAGCCTTCCGATATCATGACGCGCAAAGCATTTGATAATGCAATTACAGTGATCATGATCCTGGGTGGCAGTACCAATGCCGTTCTTCACCTGATTGCAATGGCAAAAAGTGTGAACATTGCTCTGACACAGGATGATTTTCAAAAGATCAGTGATCGTGTTCCTGTGCTGGCTGATTTCAAACCTTCTGGAAAATATTTAATGCAGGACCTGCATAAGTATGGTGGACTTCCATCTGTAATGAAATATTTATTGCAAAAAGGATTGCTGCATGGCGATTGTTTGACAGTAACCGGCAAAACGCTGGCAGAGAATTTGGCGAGTGTGCCTGACCTGGATTTTAAGGCTCAGCAGATCATTTACCCGTTAGAACAACCGATTAAAAAGACGGGACACTTGCAAATTCTGTACGGTAACCTGGCTGAAAAAGGAAGCGTAGCCAAGATCTCCGGAAAGGAAGGCGAACGATTTGAAGGACCAGCGCGTGTATTTGATGGAGAAAAAATGCTGGTAGCCGGAATTCAAAATGGAAAAGTAAAACCAGGTGATGTGGTGGTGATCAAAAATGAAGGTCCCAAAGGTGCTCCCGGAATGCCTGAAATGCTGAAGCCTACTTCAGCATTGATCGGTGCGGGACTGGGTAAATCAGTTGCACTGATCACAGATGGAAGATTCAGCGGAGGCACACATGGCTTTGTAGTAGGTCATATCACTCCTGAATCTTATGAAGGTGGACTGATTGGACTGGTAGAAGATGATGATATCATTGAAATAGATGCGAAAAAGAATACGATCATTTTAAAAGTAGATCAAAAGATAATTGAAGAAAGAAGGAAGAAATGGAAGAGGCCAGTATTGAAAGTAACTAAAGGTGTTTTATACAAATACGCCCAGGTGGTGAAACCAGCCGACCAGGGATGTGTTACAGATGAAGCCTGATAGCTTATATATGAAAATTCAAATAACCCTCGATTAATTAAACGTTATGCAAACAGTAAAATTAAAAGCAACGCCAAAAGAAAAGAAAAGTTCTCCAGCCATTAAACATGCACAGGAAGTCTCTGGTTCAGTAGCAGTCCTGGAAGCATTGGTGGCAGAGAATGTGGAAACGATCTTTGGTTATCCCGGCGGTGCTATCATGCCAATCTATGACGCATTATTTGATTATAAAGAACAGTTGAATCATATTCTCGTCCGCCATGAGCAGGGTGCTATCCATGCTGCGCAGGGATTTGCACGTGTTTCAGGCAAAGTAGGAGTGGTGTTTGCAACAAGTGGTCCCGGTGCTACCAATCTGGTTACAGGTTTGGCTGATGCAATGATCGACTCAACTCCTGTGGTTTGTGTTACAGGCCAGGTGTTCGCTCATTTATTAGGAACAGATGCTTTCCAGGAAACAGATGTGATCAATATCACTACACCTGTTACCAAATGGAATTACCAGGTAACTGATGCAACAGAAATTCCATCTGTAATGGCGAAGGCCTTTTATATCGCAAAGAGTGGAAGACCCGGACCAGTGGTGATCGATATTACCAAGAACGCACAGATACAGAAATTCAGTTATCCCGGTTATGCGCCTTGCGAACATATCCGCAGCTATCGTCCAAAACCAATTGTAAGAAAAGAATATGTTGAGCAGGCTGCTGAACTGATCAATTCTGCTGAAAGGCCCTTTATCATATTTGGCCAGGGAGTAATCCTGGGTAAAGCTGAAAAGGAATTCAAACAGTTTGTAGAAAAATCAGGAATACCAGCTGCATGGACCATCATGGGCATGAGTGCCATTCCAACTGATCACCCGCTTGGAGTGGGTATGTTAGGAATGCATGGTAACTATGGTCCGAATGTACTCACCAATGAATGTGATGTATTGATTGCGATAGGTATGCGCTTTGACGACCGTGTTACAGGAAGACTGGATAAATATGCCAAGCAGGCGAAAGTAATTCACCTGGATATTGATCCGGCAGAGATCGATAAGAATGTAAAAGCTACGGTACCAGTTTGGGGTGATTGCAAGGAAACATTGCCATTGCTCACGGAACTCATTCAGCAAAAAGTATATCCTCAATGGATTAATCGATTTCATGAATTCCGTCAAAAGGAAGAAGATAAGGTCATTAAGGATGAGATGAATCCAAAAGGTGATGTACTCACCATGGGTGAGGTTATTAGAGATCTCAATGAGTTGACTGCAGGTAATGCTATTGTTGTAACCGATGTGGGTCAGCACCAGATGGTGGCATGTCGTTATTCAAAAATGAATATCAGCAAAAGCAATATCACCAGTGGTGGATTGGGAACAATGGGTTATGCACTACCGGCAGCAATCGGTGCAGCTTATGGTGATCCCACCCGCACTACTGTAGCAATCATTGGTGATGGAGGATTCCAGATGACCTTACAGGAACTGGGAACCATTATGCAGTTCAAACCGAATGTGAAAATTCTCATCCTGAACAATAATTTCCTTGGAATGGTGCGTCAGTGGCAGCAGCTGTTCCACCAGAACAGGTATTCATTTGTTGATATTACCAGTCCGGATTTTGTGCAGGTTGCCAAAGGATTCGGAATACCCGGCAGTAGTGTTAACAAAAGAGAGGACCTGAAAAAAGCATTGAAGACCATGCTGGAAACAGATGGCAGCTATCTGCTGGAAGTGATGGTAGGCAAAGAAAACAATGTGTTCCCAATGGTACCACAGGGACGCGGAGTAGCAGAAATTGTTCTTTCAGCTGATGAAGTTTAATTAACCAGAAAACACACAAAAAGATTTTATGCAAAAGCAGGAATACACCATAACGGTATATACAGAAAACCAGATCGGTTTGCTGAACCGTATCGCGATCATCTTTTCGCGCAGGAAGATCAATATTGAAAGCCTGAACACTTCTCCTTCCGAGGTTGACAGTGTGCATCGCTTTACTATTGTTATCAATGAAACGGAAGATGTGGTACGCAAGCTTTGTCGCCAGATCGAGAAACAGGTAGAGGTATTGAAAGCCTATTTCAATACGCAGGAAGAGATCGTTTGGCAGGAACTGGCGCTTTACAAAGTACCTACTGATATCATTGCCGAAGAAGTAAAAGTAGAACGCCTGTTGCGTGAGCATGGAGCGAAAGCGGTAGTGATCCGTAAGGATTACACTGTGTTTGAGGTAGCAGGTCACCGGGAAGAAACAGATAACCTGATCAAGGTGTTGGAACCATACGGACTGATTGAGTTCGTTCGTAGTGGACGTGTTGCGATCATAAAGGACAGTGCCGGTTTCCACGAAAGATTAAAAGAGTTCGAGACCCATCAGCCTGGTGAGAACACAATTGAGAACGAGTTTCTCAGCGAGAATGAGAAAGTATTTTCCATGTAGGCCACTAGCTGCTAGCTATTAGCTTCTAGCTAGAGGCTAGTGGCTAGCAGCTAATAATTTAAATCAAATAACAACTTTAGAAAACAATAACAACCAACCAAAAACAAATATCATGGCAAAGCTAAATTTTGGCGGAACCGAGGAAAATGTGGTAACCAGAGAAGAGTTTCCACTCAGTAAAGCACAAGAAATCCTGAAAAATGAAACCATTGCCGTTATCGGTTATGGTGTGCAGGGTCCCGGCCAGGCATTGAACCAGAAAGATAATGGTATCAATGTGATCGTTGGACAGCGTAAGGATTCCAAAACATGGGATAAAGCGGTCCGCGATGGCTTTGTACCCGGTGAAACATTGTTTGAGATTGAAGAAGCACTGAAACGTGGTACCATTATCTGTTACCTGCTCAGTGATGCTGCACAGATAAAATTGTGGCCTACAGTTCAGAAGCACCTGACCAAAGGAAAGGCTTTGTATTTCTCTCATGGTTTCGGTATCACCTTCAATGAGCAGACAGGCATCGTTCCTCCCAAGGATGTGGATGTATTCCTGGTAGCTCCTAAAGGATCTGGTACTTCCCTGAGAAGAATGTTCCTCCAGGGTCGTGGTTTGAATAGCTCTTACGCTATTTACCAGGATGCTACAGGAAAAGCATTTGACAGAGTAATTGCACTGGGTATTGCAGTAGGTAGTGGTTACCTGTTTGAAACAAATTTCAAGAAAGAAGTATACTCAGATCTTACCGGAGAAAGAGGAACACTGATGGGTGCTATCCAGGGAATTTTCGCTGCACAGTACCAGGTATTGCGCGACAAGGGTCACACTCCTTCTGAAGCATTCAATGAAACAGTAGAAGAGCTTACCCAATCACTCATGCCACTGGTTGCAGAAAATGGAATGGACTGGATGTATGCCAACTGTTCCACTACAGCACAACGTGGTGCATTGGATTGGTGGAAGAAATTCCGTGATGCAACGGCACCTGTATTCAAAGAATTGTATGAAAGCGTGGCTGCAGGTAAAGAAAGTCAGCGTTCAATCGATAGCAATTCACAACCTGATTACCGTGAGAAACTGGAGCAGGAATTAAAAGAACTGCGTGAAAGCGAAATGTGGCAGGCTGGTAAAACAGTTAGAAGCCTACGTCCGGAAAATCAGAAAGTGGCTACACCTCCTGCAAGTTCATCTTCAACAAAAGATACATTCAGACAGCAGGCGCTGAAAAGCGAATCAATTGGTTAATCCATTGATTAATTAATAATGAGTCAACCGACTTTACATAGTGTCAACCCTAAAAGCTTCTCTCCAGCCTCCACGCCTCGGCGCGGAGGCCTGGAGGATGTCTTTGATTTAAATCTTTTAGATTTTGAGGGTGCTGCGAGCAGGTTGCATGGTGTTGCCTATAGAACACCCCTGCAACTGAATAATAATCTATCCCGCAAGTATCAATGTAAAGTTTACCTGAAGCGTGAAGACCTCCAGGTTGTTCGTTCTTATAAATTACGCGGCGCCTATAATATGATGAGCAGTTTGCCGGAAGAACAATTAAAGAAAGGCGTAGTAGCAGCAAGTTCCGGGAACCATGCACAGGGTTTTGCATTTAGTTGTAAGAAACTGGGCGTAAAAGGGGTTGTATTCATGCCGGTGATCACTCCCCGTCAAAAGGTGAACCAGACCAAAATGTTTGGTGAATCGTATATTGAAGTTATTCTTACCGGCGATACTTTCGATGATTGTGCTATTGCAGCACATAAATACACTGAGGAAAATGGAATGACCTTCATTCCTCCATTCGATAATTACCGCATAATTGAGGGACAGGGAACAGTGGGACTGGAGATACTGGAAGACCAGCCGGATATCGATTATCTCTTTATCCCGATTGGTGGCGGCGGCTTAAGCGCCGGTGTTGGTGCTTATGTCAAACGGCATTCTCCCAAAACCAAAATTATTGGTCTTGAACCCGAAGGTGCGCCTTCCATGCTGGAGGCCTTAAAGGCCGGGCATCCTGTTACGCTTTCTACTATCGAGCGTTTCGTGGATGGCGCTGCAGTGAAAAGAGTGGGTGATCTCACTTTTTCTATCTGCAAGGATGTACTGGACGACATGCGCCTGGTACCTGAAGGAAAGATCTGCACTACCATCCTCCGCTTATATAACGAGGATGCAATAGTAGTTGAACCAGCCGGAGCCATGTCAATTGCCGCACTGGATGAGTTTGCCAGTGAACTAAAAGGCAAAAAAGTAGTTTGTATAGTTAGCGGAAGCAATAATGATATCGACAGGATGCAGGAGATCAAGGAAAGAAGCCTTCAATATGAAGGTCTGAAGCATTATTTCCTGATCAGTTTTGCACAAAGACCAGGAGCGCTGAAGGAATTTGTCAATAATGTCCTCGGCCCTACCGATGATATCACCCGCTTTGAGTTTTTTCAAAAGACAAATAAAGAAAACGGACCCGCACTGGTAGGAGTTGAATTGCAATCGAAAATGGACTATGAACTACTGATCAACAAAATGCGGGACTGCCAGATAAATTACACCGAATTAAATAAAAACGATACGCTATTTGGATACCTGGTTTAAGGGTGTTCAAAATGGGGGTACAATGGGGCAAAAAAACCGGGTCTGTGGTCCGGAAAACGCCAAAAAAATCGTACTTTCAAGCGTATTGCTTGCCACCCTGAAAAAGGTTGGATCCATCGATTACATTATAAAAAACAATGATGCGAAATATGGTAAGCAATACTGGTTTATACAACCCTGCCTTTGAACATGATGCCTGCGGTATCGGGTTCGTTGCGAACATCAAAGGAGGTAAATCCCACCAGATCATTTCGGATGCGCTGACTGTGCTTGAAAACATGGAGCACAGGGGTGCCTGCGGTTGTGAAAATAATACCGGTGATGGTGCCGGAATTATGATCCAGATGCCTCACGAGTTCTTCTTTGATGAATGTATTCGCCTGGGTGTGCATCTCCCCTCTTATGGTAAGTACGGTGTGGGTGTGATCTTCTTTCCCAAGGAGGTTCGTCTCCGTGAAGAGTGCCGCGATATCTTCAACCGCACTGCTGAGAGGCTCGGCCTTGAAATCCTCGCTTACCGCAAAGTTCCTGTAAACCGTTTTGATATTGGACCTACAGCATTAAGCGTAGAACCAGAGATAGAACAGGTATTCATTGCCTGCCCAGACCATATTTCCAATCCCGATGAATTTGAAAGAAAGCTTTTTGTATTGCGCAATTTCGCAAGCAATACAATTCTGAATACTGTAAAGAAAGATGATATCGGTTTTTATATCGCATCACTTTCTTACAAAACCCTTGTATATAAGGGACAGCTCACCAGCATGCAGGTGCGTCGTTACTTCACTGACCTGAGCAATAAAAGAATGGTGAGTGCCTTTGGTTTGATCCACTCCCGTTTTGCAACCAATACATTCCCTTCCTGGAAGCTGGCACAACCATTCCGCTTCATTGCACACAATGGTGAGATCAATACATTGCAGGGTAACCTGAACTGGCTGAAGACAAGTGAAAAGAATTTCACTTCGCCTTATTTCAGCAAGGAAGAAATGGATATGCTGTTACCTATTGTTACAGCTAACCAGTCGGACTCTGCATGCCTGGATAATATGATCGAACTGTTGACAATGACCGGAAGATCACTTCCACACGTAATGATGATGCTGATACCGGAAGCATGGGATGGCAATGAGCAGATGGACCCGGTTAAGAAAGCATTCTATGAGTTCCACTCTTCATTCATGGAACCCTGGGATGGTCCTGCTTCTATCTCTTTTACTGATGGAAAGATCATTGGTGCTACGCTTGACAGAAATGGTCTGAGACCTTCAAGATACTGCGTTACTACGGACGATAGAGTTATCATGGCATCAGAAACAGGAGTATTGCCAGTTGATCCTGCCATCATTAAAGAAAAAGGAAGATTACAACCCGGAAAGATGTTTGTGGTGGATATGGAACAGGGCAAGATCATCAGTGATGAAGAATTGAAGAGCCAGATCTGTTCTCAAAAACCTTATGGGGAGTGGCTGAATAAATATAAGATCAGACTGGAAGAGTTACCAGAACCAAGAGTAATGTTCACTCACCTGGAGCACGACCAGATCTTCAAATACCAGAAAGCATTTGGTTATAGCACTGAAGATCTTGATTCAATCATTGCTCCAATGGCTATTGATGGAAAAGAACCCATCGGTTCAATGGGTTCAGATACGCCATTAGCAATACTGAGTGATCAGCCGCAACACTTAAGCAGTTATTTCAAGCAATTGTTTGCACAGGTGACCAATCCACCGATTGACCCGATCAGGGAACGACTGGTGATGTCTCTTGCCAGCTTCGTTGGTAACAATGGTAATTTGTTGATAGAAGATCCGCTTACCTGTCATAGTGTAGCATTAAAACATCCTATTCTTTCCAATCATGAACTGGAACAGATCAGGAGTATCGATACCGGATTATTCCAGGCTAAAACCTTACAATGCTATTTCAAAGCTGATGGGAAGCCAGGTTCTTTAAAGCAGGCGCTTGACCGGGTTTGTCGTTATGCAGTAGATGCAGTAGATGATGGATTCAAAGTATTGATCCTGCAGGACAGGGCCATCGACTCTGATCACGCAGCCATACCTTCTCTCCTGTCAGTTGCTGCGGTGCATCACCATTTGATCAGAAAAGGATTGCGCGGTGAAGTGGGGATCATTGTAGAAGCAGCAAGCTGCTGGGAAGTTCATCATTTCGCGTGCCTGATTGCATTTGGAGCAACTGCTATCAATCCTTATCTCGCCCTCTCTTCTATCCGGGATATGAAAGAAACAGGAAGATTGCAGACAACACTCACAGATGAAGAGCTGAAGAAAAATTATATCAAGGCCATCAATGATGGATTGCTGAAAGTATTCTCTAAAATGGGAATCTCTACATTGCAATCTTACCAGGGTGCCCAGATATTTGAAATACTCGGTCTTAACAAAGATGTTGTAGACAAATATTTCACAGGTGCTACTTCCCGTATAGAAGGAATGGGACTTGATGAAATAGCAAAAGAAAATCTGACCAAGCATTATTTTGCTTTCAATAAAAAAGATATTCCTGTTGACAGGCTTCCTGTTGGCGGTGTATATCAATGGAAACGTAAAGGCGAGTTCCACCTGTTCAACCCACAAACCATTCACCTGTTGCAGCATTCAACCAAAATGAATGATTATGCAACATTCAAGAAGTATTCAAAGCTGGTGAATGACCAGGGAGAAAAGGCCTGCACGCTCCGCAGTTTATTGCAATTCAAAAAAACACGTCCTTCTATTTCAATAGATCAAGTGGAACCGGCCGAAAAGATCTATAAACGCTTTGCTACAGGTGCCATGAGCTTTGGTTCTATCTCCTGGGAAGCCCATACTACACTGGCAATTGCCATGAACCGTTTGGGTGGCAAAAGCAATACCGGTGAAGGTGGTGAGGATGAAAGAAGATATGATCCACTGCCGAATGGAGATTCCATGCGCAGTGCCATCAAGCAGGTTGCCAGCGCACGTTTTGGTGTAACAAGTTTATACCTCACAGAGGCTGATGAATTGCAGATAAAGATGGCGCAGGGTGCAAAACCAGGTGAAGGTGGACAGTTACCAGGACATAAAGTAGATGAGTGGATTGGTAAGACGCGGCACTCCACACCTGGTGTAGGATTGATCTCTCCTCCCCCACACCATGATATTTATTCAATTGAAGACCTTGCCCAGTTGATATTTGATCTGAAGAACTCCAACCGTGATGCACGCATCAGTGTGAAGCTGGTAAGCAAAGCAGGCGTTGGAACTATTGCTGCAGGTGTAACAAAAGCAAAGGCTGATGTGGTATTGATAGCCGGACATGATGGTGGTACAGGTGCATCACCCGTATCATCAATCCGCCATGCAGGTTTGCCATGGGAATTGGGATTGGCAGAAACACATCAGACACTGGTAAAAAATAAACTCCGCAGCCGCGTTGTAGTTCAGGCTGATGGACAGATGAAGACTGGTCGCGATATTGCCATTGCAGCATTATTAGGTGCTGAAGAATGGGGTATTGCTACAGCAGCGCTGGTAGTAGAAGGTTGTATCATGATGCGGAAGTGTCATATGAATACATGTCCTGTTGGTGTAGCTACCCAGGATCCTGAATTAAGAAAGCGTTTTGCAGGCAATCCCGATCACGTAGTGAATTTCTTCAAATTCATTGTGCAGGAATTAAGAGAGATCATGGCAGAGCTTGGTTTCAAAACAGTGAATGAAATGGTTGGCCAGGTAGAGAATTTGCAGACAAGAGATAATCTCACGCACTGGAAATACAGCAAACTTGATCTGTCTCCAATTCTTTACAAAGAACCTTCTTCCCAGTATACAGGACTTTACTGTATGGAAGAGCAGGATCATGGATTGGCCAATGTACTGGATTGGAAATTGCTGGCAACTGCCAAACCTGCAATTGAGCACCAGGAAAAAGTTCGTGCGGTATTCAATATCATCAATACAGACCGTACAGCAGGAAGTATCTTATCAAATGAGATCACCAAGAAATACAAGGGAGCAGGTTTACCGGATGATACCATTCATTACCGATTCCTTGGAACAGCCGGACAAAGCTTTGGTGCTTTCAATACAAGAGGCGTAACGCTGGAACTGGAAGGAGATGCCAATGATTATTTCGGTAAAGGATTGAGTGGTGCAAGGTTGATCATTTATCCTCCAAAGAATGCATTGTTTGTTCCGGAAGAAAACAGCCTTATCGGAAATGTGGCCTTCTATGGAGCTACCAGTGGTGAAGCCTTTATCAGGGGTAAAGCCGGAGAACGATTTGGAGTACGTAATTCAGGAGCCAATGTGGTTGTTGAAGGCGTAGGTGATCATGGCTGTGAATACATGACCGGTGGCCGTGTGGTGATACTGGGTGATACCGGAAGAAACTTTGCCGCAGGTATGAGTGGAGGTATCGCTTATGTGTACGATGTGAAAGGAAAGTTCAAAGAGAATTGTAACCTGGAAATGGTTGAACTGGAAGCATGTAGCCTGGAGGACAAGAATGATATCTTCTCCATGATCCAGAAACATTATGAATACACTGGAAGTACAGTTGCAAAGTTTGTGCTGGATGATTTTAATAACCAGCTGAAGAATTTCGTGAAAGTATTCCCGACAGATTACAAGAAAGCATTGCTATCGCAGAAACAAAAAGCCGGAGCAATTAAATAAGTAAAAAGTATAAAAGAGCTGTTAACCAGATGATTTTGACTTTTTAAGATTTTTACTTTTTAATTAATTCAATCAACCATAAACTATAGAGTTAAATATGGGTAAGCCTACAGGATTTAAAGAGTTTACAAGAGAATTGCCGGGAAAGAAACCGGTAAAGGAAAGGTTGCGTCATTACAATGAATTCATTGACCGTTTCAGTGAACAGAAATTGAATGAGCAGGCGGCACGTTGCATGAATTGCGGTGTACCGTTCTGTCACAGTGGATGTCCCCTGGGAAATATCATTCCTGAATTCAATGATGCTGTTTACAAAAAGGACTGGCAGGAGGCTTATGAAATTCTTAGTTCCACTAATAATTTCCCGGAGTTTACAGGTAGAATATGTCCCGCCCCGTGTGAAAGTGCATGCGTATTGGGCATCAATCAACCCCCGGTTGCCATTGAAGAGATCGAAAAGCATATTATTGAAATAGCATTTGAAAAAGGATTTGTGAAATCAAGGAACCCAAATCTCCGTTCAGGAAAGAAGGTTGCCGTTATTGGTTCAGGTCCTGCAGGAATGGCTGCAGCAGCGCAATTGAATTATGCCGGACATAGTGTAACTGTCTTTGAGCGGGATGATAAACCCGGAGGTTTGTTGCGTTATGGTATTCCTGATTTCAAACTGGAAAAATGGGTGGTGGAAAGAAGAGTGAAACTGATGGAAGAAGAAGGAGTGGTTTTCCAGTGCAATGCGAATGTAGGTGTGAATGTAAATATCAATGACCTGCTGAGGGAATATAATGCAGTGGTGCTTGCAGGAGGTTCAACTGTACCAAGGGATCTAAGCATACCTGGAAGAGATCTGAAAGGTGTTCATTTCGCGATGACATTCCTCAAACAACAAAACAAACGTGTTGCAGGATTGGATCCATTTGCTAATCCAACTATTGAAAGCAATATATATCCTGAAGATATCAAGGCTACCGGCAAGAATGTGGTAGTGATTGGTGGAGGTGATACAGGTTCTGACTGTGTGGGCACATCCAATCGCCATGGAGCAAAATCGGTTACTCAATTTGAGTTATTGCCAAAGCCTCCGGAAGATCGTTCTGCCATCATGCCCTGGCCCACCTATCCCATGATCCTGAAAACAACTACTTCTCATGAAGAAGGTGTTGAAAGGCAATGGGCTACTGCCACCAAGGAATTTGTGGGTGATGGGAAAGGCAATCTGAAAGCATTGAAGATTGTGAATATCGAATGGAAGGCATCATCGGATGGCAGACCTGCGGGTTTTAGCGAGGTATCCGGAAGTGAGCGTGAAATTCCGTGCGAACTGGCGCTGTTGGCGATGGGTTTCCTTTACCCTGAATCTACCGGCCTGCTGGACCAGTTGGAAGTTGAAAAAGATGACAGGGGCAATGTAAAAGCCACTGAAAAAGAATACCTGACCAGCCTTCCCAAGATATTTGCCGCCGGAGACGTTCGCAGGGGCCAGTCCCTGGTGGTGTGGGCCATCAGTGAAGGCCGGGAATGTGCCAGGAAAGTAGATGAATTTCTCAATAATGGGACCTCAACCCTGGAGGTCAAAGACGCTGCAATTCATGTGATTGCCTGATCTCACTTTTTCCTCATTAGATATTATTTAAACAGCCTTTAGACCCCTAAAGGCTGTTTTATTATTACCCAGTCGTATATACATTGAAAAAAATAATAAATTATCAGGTTATGAACATTTTATTCGTAAAATTATAAATGTTCGGACAAAATGTTAAGATTAAGGCAATAAAACACTGAAATCCCATAACTTTAATCCAGTAAACACGACATTATATTTTTATCTAATGTAATTAAACAACAAAACGTTTATGAGCAAAACAACAGTAAAATCAGTGATGCCTTTCCTGGTGCTTCTAATAGTAGCAGCACTTTCGATGTTTGTAAAACCGGTAGCCGACTTCGCTGACTCATCCAAGTATGTTCCCGCAGACATAGCCTGGGTCATCGTTGCAACAGCGCTGGTTTTTTTAATGACTCCCGGCCTTGCGTTTTTCTATGGTGGAATGGTTCACCGCAAAAACGTAATCTCAACTATGATCAAAAGCGTGGTAGCTGCGGGTGTGGTAAGTGTTATTTGGGTAGTCTTTGGCTATAGTCTCTGCTTTGGAAAAGATATCAGTGGTTTTATTGGTGATCCAACAACACACCTGTTTTTCAAGGATGTTAATTCAGGAGAACCCTGGAGCCTGGCTCCCACCATTCCCAAGAGCCTGTTTTCATTGTTCCAGTTGATGTTTGCGATCATTACTCCCGGACTGGTTGTAGGTGCGGTAGCTGAGCGTATCCGTTTCACTTCCTACATTCTGTTCATTGTATTGTTCGCGATCCTGGTATATGCTCCTCTTGCACACTGGAGCTGGCACCCCGATGGTTTCCTGTTCAAAATGGGAGCTCTTGACTTTGCCGGTGGAACTGTGGTGCATATTTCTGCTGGTTGTGCAGCCCTTGCCGGTGTACTGGTATTGAAACGCCGCCAGGTTCACAAAGAGCACAGGGAAATTCCTCCAGCCAACGTTCCATATGTATTGATCGGAACCGGTTTGCTCTGGTTCGGTTGGTTTGGTTTCAATGCAGGTTCTGCTTTGGGTGCAAACGCACTGGCAGTATCCGCTTTTGCAACTACAAATACAGCTGCTGCTGCTGCTGGTCTTAGCTGGATGTTCTTTGATGTAGTAAAAGGTAAAAAACCTTCTGTACTCGGTTTCTGTATCGGTGCGGTGGTAGGTCTTGTGGCCATCACTCCTGCTGCAGGTTTTGTAGCCATTCCACAGAGCATTGTTATCGGCGTTGTTGCCGCCATTATCTCTAACGTGGTTGTTTCACTGAAACAAAAGACTTCACTTGATGATACGCTTGATGTATTCCCCTGTCACGGCGTGGGCGGTATGGTAGGTATGATCCTTACCGGCGTATTTGCAACCAAAGCAGTAAACAGTGTTGGTGCTGACGGTGCATTTTACGGTAATCCAGGTTTCCTTTGGATCCAGATCAAAGCCATGGCGTGTGCTGTGGGATATAGCTTTGTTGTATCATTCCTGATCTTCAAGTTCATCGACCTCATCCTTCCATTGAGAGTAACACAGGAAGAAGAAGAGATCGGACTCGATGCATCACAACATAACGAAAAATACCTCCAGGGTACTTTGCTTGTACATAATAACGGTGTTGTAGAAGAAAAATCAGCGGTAGAATAAATCTAAGACGCTATTAAACACCCCCAAATTAAAATAAGAAAAGGCACAGCGCGTTAGCATAAACTTCTCGCAAAAGTTTATGCTGGCTGTGCCCTTTCCTTAACACCTAAAAATGTAAATACAATGTTACGAAAACTACTAATTGCAACTGCTGCAACCTTATTTTTCTTAAACTTATCGGCCCAGGACACAACCAAAACGCTAGCCATTTCTGGAAATGTTGACGCTTATTATCGTTACAATTTTGCCGGCCAGGCCGGAAGCGCCACAAATTTCAACAATTTCACAAGTTTCACTAACTCCCAGAGCTCTTTTGAATTAGGTATGGCCTCCATCCGTGCAGACGCTACTGCACTATCTGGAAAAGTAGGCGCAACTGTAGATCTCGGTTTCGGTCGCCGCGCTGAAGAGTTTTCTTATAATGATGGTGAGTCAACCTCTAAAAATGGATTTATTTCACTGTCCATGATCAAACAGGCTTATGTTACTTATGCTCCTTCTTCCAAAGTAAAATTCACAGCAGGTAAATTTGCAACTCATGTTGGCTACGAATTACTGGATGCTCCCCTTAACAGAAATTATAGCATGAGCTACATGTTTACCAATGGCCCGTTCTTTCATACTGGCTTAAAGATGGATATTACTGCCGGACCTGTTGGATTTATGGTTGGCGTAGCTAATTTTGTTGATCAGACAACTTCTACTACTGGAGTTAAAGGCCTTATCGGTCAATTCAGCGGTGCTGTTCCCAGTGGTAATTTCAAATGGTACCTGAACTACGCAGGTTTCTTTGGTTCAGATGCTGGCGATAACCCAAGCGGTCTTAAATCACTCAACCAGGTTGACCTTGTATTGCTTGGAACCATCAGCCCCAAATTCAATATTGGATATAATGGAACATTGCAATCAAGAACTCCCGTTGATGGTTCTGGTGATCCCAAAGGTGCATGGATCGGAAATGCTGTTTATCTGAACTTTGACCCCACTGAAAAAGTAGGTGTTACTGTAAGAGGTGAATATATTTCTGATGATAATAAGAAAGTATTATTCCAGACCAATATTCTTGCCGCTACAGCATCTCTTGATGTAAAACTGGGACCTCTGACCCTTATTCCGGAACTTCGTTATGAATCTGCAAAAGCTGAATTCTTTGCTGATGGTGATGGAGATCCTTCTAAAAACACTTTCACAGCCCTTGTTGCTGCTGTGTTCAAATTCTAATTCTCGATTACACACACATACACAGAAAGAAAGCCGTCTGCCTGGAGCGACGGCTTTTCTTTTTGTATTAGTCAGTTCGTATTAATTACGCAGAGTTTCTTCCCGCATTGATGATGCCGAATGAGCAGCGCATGATCAGCTTTTCATATACTTTCTTCATGGGAGATTGCACAAGCTGCTCATCCATCTCCCTGATCTTTGTCAATGCGTATTGCTGAATGGTCAATAGTGGTAATACGATGCGCTCCCTCATTTGTATAGATAATTGCTCCACCGGGTAATCTGCCATTAATTCTGAATGGCCGGTTAGCCTGAACAGGTATTGCTGCGTAAGCTCATATTCATCCCGGATCATCATCCATAATTCACCAAACTGTTTGTGTTTGCTGAGAAATGCGGTAAGCGGGAAGAATGATTTCATCATTGCCATTTCACAGTTATCTACCAGGGTCTTGAAGAATAGAGATTCTTTGTACAGACGCTGTAGCTCGTTGAATTTCCCTTTCTTTTCCATTTGCTGAAGCGCAGAGCCCACTCCATAATAACCGGTCACATTCTGCTTTAACTGGCTCCAGGAGCCGGCAAATGGAATAGCGCGGAGATCTTTCAGTGACAAACCGGAGGACATACCTCTTTTGGCAGGGCGACTACCAATATTGGTTTCACTGTAAAACCGTAGCGGGCTTACCTGCAAGAGATAATCAGCCAGGTAAGGATGATCCTTCAATTCTTTGTAGGCCTGATATCCGAATTCTGAAAGCTCTTCCAACAAAGCTTTTTCATTGTTATCGAATGTCATGTCATCCCGCTCAGAAAACAGGTCATTAGAGATACCGGCATTCAGCAATTGTTCAATATTGAACTGGGCAGCATCAACGGTCCCGAAGTTAGAACTGACCGTTTGTCCCTGGATTGTCAACTGGATCTCTTTATTGGAAATATCATGACCCATGGATGCATAGAACTTATGCGTTTTACCACCACCTCTGGAAGGAGGGCCTCCCCTGCCATCAAAGAAGATCACATCGATGTTATATTCACGGGAAATTCTTGTCAGTTCTTCCTTGGCTTTATAGATACTCCAGTTGGCCATGAGGTAACCCCCATCTTTAGTACCATCAGAAAAGCCAAGCATGATCGTCTGCCTGTTCTTTCTTCTTGCCAGGTGTTCTTTATAGGCAGGTGTGGTATATAAGGTCCGCATAACCTCAGCTGCCTGTTGCAGGTCATCGATGGTTTCAAAGAGGGGAACGATATCGATATTCAATTCTTCCTTTTTCCAGCCGCCCAATAAGAATATCCCAAATACTTCCATAGCATTCAATGCGCTATTGCACTGGCTGATAACATACCGGTTACAACCATCGGTACCATTATACCGTTGAATAGCTTTCACTGCATGAATGGTTCGCAGGGTATCTGCATGAACAGGATCTTCCAGCAATGCATGATCGGCCTCGCCAGAAACATTGGAAAGAACCTTTATTTTTTCTGCGTCAGACAGAACGGGATATCCTGCAGGCAATAAATTCTGCTTTGATGCAATAGTCTCTAACAACTTACCATGCACGCTGCTTTCCTGGCGAATATCCAGAGAAGCGAAATGAAGGCCAAATACCTCTATTTTACTGATCAGGTTATTGACCATGTGCAGGAAGAGATTATTATGCTGGTGGATCACGATATGCCTGATCTGGCGAAGCGGCTCCAATATCTCTTCTTTCGTAAGCGTGGTCTTAAATCCGGGTATGAAAAGGTTATTGTATAATTTATTTTCCAGGTCGGCCAGCAAAACATCCACTCCTTCAAAGGTGAGCCTGCGTTTCAACCGACGAACATCCAGGTAATAACATTTGATAATTCCACCTCTTAATGCATCAGCCACCTGCAAAGTGATATCAGCATTTACAAAGGGGTTGCCATCCCTGTCTCCACCGGGCCAGAATCCCATTCTAATAATTGAATTGGTAGCATCAACTGCATGTGGGAATTGAGTACGCAGGGAAGAAATGATCCTGCCTGCAGCAGGATAAAACACATTCTCCAGGTACCATAACAGGCTCACGGCTTCATCATAAGGAGTAGGTTTTTTCTTTTTGAAAAAGGGAGTCTTACCTAATTGTTGCAGGTAAATATTGACCAGGTTGGTGTTATTATCTATTAAAGCCTTTGAAAGGTCATTGATGATCCCCAGTACAGAACCGGGATAAAACTGCGTAGGGTGTGCAGTCAATACCAGTCTTACAGCAAAGTCCTTCAATTTATCTGCCAGCACATTCTCCATATTCTGCTGCAATACTTCTGATTCCAGGTGTTTGAGCGTACCAACGCCGTTGATGTCATTGACATTCCGGAAAGCTGCATCTTCCAGGGAGTCAAAAAGCACTACCTGGCGTTCTACATATTGTACAAAACGAAAGAGAAGATCATTCCGTTCATTTTCCTTGACATAAGTTGTGTGACGATTGAAGAAGTCTTCAATGATCTCAACCGGGCTGAGTTTTTTCTTATAACCTTCTTCACAATTATTCTGGAGAAGTGATAATAGTATCCCTGTTTTTTCAATACGATGAAAAGGGAGAGAAGTAAAAAGGCTGTTGAAAAGCTGGAATTTAATACCTACCTCATTCCTGAATTGCTGCAATGCCCTGTTTGACGAATGGTCCATTGGTTTTCAATTTAATTCGTGAGCAGATTGCAAGCAGTGATTAGAGGGTGAAAATACTTCATTTCACTGATTGCATAAAAAAACCCCGAATTTGATCCGGGGTTTAATTTCTATTAGAACAGTTCGTTTCTTAAACTTATTCTGCTGCTTTATCTTCTTTGGCAGCTTCCCCGGTTTTTGCTGTATCTGCCTTCTTCTTTGAACCACCGGCACGACGGGTTCTCTTGCCAGAAGCAGCTTTACCTTCATCCTTACCCTTACCATAGATCTCATTGAAGTCAACCAGTTCAATCAATGCCTGTTCAGCATTGTCACCAGGTCTTCTGCCTAATTTAATAACGCGGGTATAGCCACCAGGACGTCCGGCAACTTTAGGACCAACAACAGTGAACAGTTCCTTTACCGCTTCCTTATCCTGCAGATAGCTGAATACAACGCGGTACTGGTGAGTAACCTGTTCTTTTGATTGTCCTTTAGTGCTTTTTGTAATCAGAGGCTCAATATAGGTACGCAAAGCTTTTGCTTTGGTAACTGTAGTTACGATCCTCTTGTGGCTAATGAGCTGAGAAGCCAGGTTGCTCAAAAGGGCGTCCCTGTGGGCTTTTGTTCTGCTCAGGTTTTTGACTTTGTCTCCGTGACGCATGACATTTTATTTTATGCCCCGCCTTCGGCGGGACTGATTATTAATAAGACTATACCGTGTCAGGATTATAGCCTGTTGAGATTTTATACTTAATAAGGTTATAAGTTATAGTTCATCTGCATCAACACCCAGTTTCTGCAGATCCATTCCGAAGTGTAGACCTCTTTCAGTCAACACCTGCTCAATTTCAGCTAGCGATTTCTGACCGAAGTTGCGGAATTTCATCAGG
>Ga0207648_10002647_pt1 | contig 19109 bp, 15 predicted proteins | sample KBSMisM32_FD_184310 | JGI IMG/M metagenome (GOLD analysis project Ga0207648, IMG submission 184310) | Miscanthus rhizosphere microbial communities from Kellogg Biological Station, Michigan, USA - KBS Miscanthus M3-2 (SPAdes) (version 2) | ecosystem: Host-associated > Plants > Roots >...
CAGCGCCTGGGTCAGTGACAGCACCTGGCCCGCGCGATCCGCGCCATAGCCGGGTAACGTGCGCAGCGCCTGCTGCCAGAGGTCGCCTGCCAGCACCTCGCGCAGCTTCAGCACCGGCGGCTGGTCGAGGGCGTCGCGCAGGCAGACCAGGAAGTAGTCCTCGTCGGCCAACGGCACGAAATCCAACCCATAGCGCTGCGCCGCCGCCTCGATGCCGACCCCGGCGTCGGCCAGTCCACTGGCCACTGCTGCGGCGACCGCAAGATGGCTGTCCTCGGCCCGCTCGAAGTAGCCGGCGATCGCCTCGGGTTGCAGGCGCTCGAGCTGCAACAGCTGATCGGTGAGCAGTCGCGTGCCCGAGCCACTCTGGCGGTTGACGAACCGCAGGCCTGCGCGCGCGAGGTCGCCCAGGGTGGCGATGCGATGCGGGTTGCCGCGCGCGACGATCAGACCTTGGCGCCGCGTTGCGCAACCGATCAGTTTGTGGCGGCCCGGCTTGAGCAACGGCTTCAGGCTGCGCTCGAACAGCCGGCCTCCGGCGGGCAGCTTCGGCACGTGAAAGCCGGCCACCACGCATCGGCCATCGGCCAACGCGCGCAGCGCATCGACGCTGCCGACGAACCGCAGTTCCACATGCAGCCGGTGCTCGACTCCTGCGCGCTCGCGCAACAGCGGCAGCGCGAGGTCGTGGCTGGCGTACAGCGTCACCACCTGCTGCGTGCCGTCGAGCGCCTCGGCAAGCACCCTTTCGAGCTCGACGCGCAGCGCCTCGATGTGCGGCGTCAGGCGCGCGCGGGCACGCGCTTCGGCCCACACCATGCGCTGCGCGAACGGCGTCAGGCGCGCCGGCTGACCCTGCGACCAGCTCACCAGCGGCTCGCCAAGCACCGTTTCCCAGTGCTTCAGTGCGCCCCACACATGGCGATACGACGAGGCGAGCGCGCGCGCCGCGTGCTGGATCGAGCCGTGGTCGCGCAGCGCCGACAACAATTCGAAGAGCGGGTTGTGCAGGTCGGCGCCGCGTTGGCCGTCGGGCTGAAAGCTGTATTCGAGGTGAACCCCTCGTGTGCGCATCGCGCGAGGTTAATTCACCGCCCCCTCATCGAGAATGCGGCCGTCCCCGTAGCTCGACGTGGCCGTCGTCGATTCGGAGCCGGCGGCGCTGAAGCGCACTGCGCGAGCACGCCCCATGCATGGGCTGAACGTGCCGATTCAGTTGCGTGATCGACCACGGCGGGGCCAGCGCAGTAGAGTAACCAGCAGCCATGACCACGGCCATCCATCCAGCGAGCGAACGCTCCGCGACCGACCGCCTGAGCGACGGCTGGCACCGCAGCGCGGTGCTGATCGTCGACGACGAGGAAGGCATGCGCAACTTCCTCGGCAAGACCTTGGAGCGACGATGTGGTCAGGTGATGCTGGCCACCAGCGCCGAAGAGGCCGACGCGCTGGCGCAGGCACACCGCTTCGACCTGGTGATCCTCGACATCACGTTGCCGGGCAAGAACGGCATCACGTGGCTGCGCGAGCTGCGCGACCAGGGCTACAGCGGCGAGGTCATCCTCATCACCGCGTTCGCCGACCTCGAGACCGCGATCGAGGCGTTGCGCGCCGGCGCGTCGGACTTCATCTTGAAGCCGTTTCGCGTGTCGCAGATCCTCAATGCGGTCAAGCACAGTCTGGAGCGCTCGCACCTGCGACGCGAGAACTGGGTACTGCGCCGCACGCTGCGCCAGCGCGTGGCGCCGATGGACGTGCTGATCGGCGACTCCGAGACGATGCGTGCGCTGCGCGCGGCGCTGCTGCGCGCCGCTGCCGTCGCCAGCACGGTGCTGCTGACCGGCGAGTCCGGCACCGGCAAAGAGTTGGCGGCGCGGGCGCTGCACAACGACAGCCCGCGCGCGCGGGCCCCATTCGTGCCGGTGGCCTGCGCGACGATGTCGCCCGAACGCATCGAGACCGAACTGTTCGGCCATGCCCGGGGCGCCTTCGCCGGCGCCACCAAGGGCCGCGACGGGCTCTTCTACTACGCGCAGGGTGGCACGTTGTTCCTCGACGAGGTCGCCGAGCTGCCGTTGCCGGTTCAGGCGGCGCTGCTGCGCGTGCTCGACGACCGTCGCATCCGCCCGGTGGGCAGCGAACAGCAGTTCGCGGTCGACGTGCGCATCATCGCCGCCACCAATCGCCGACTGTCCGACGAGGTCGCCGCGGGGCGTTTTCGCAACGACCTGTACTACCGGCTTCAGGTGGTGGAGATCGCGCTGCCGCCGCTGCGCGAGCACAAGGACGACATTCCGGGGCTGGCGGCGCACTTCATTCAGAGCCTGGCACCGCAGCTCGGCGTCGAGGCGATCGGGGTGTCCGACGCCGAGATGGCCTACCTGTGCCAGTACGACTGGCCCGGCAACGTGCGCGAGCTGCGCAACCTGGTCGAGCGCTCGCTCATCCTCGGCTCGTTGAACCTGTCGGCGCTGTACCCCGGAGAGGCCAAGCCCGCCCTCAAGGATCCGCAGCAGCCGACCGATCTGCACGAGCTCGAAAAGCGCCACATTCTGGCGGTGCTCGACTCGGTGGCCGGCGACAAGACGCGCGCGGCGCAGTTGCTCGGCATCTCGCGTCGCACACTCGAGCGGCGCTGCGCCGAGTGGGCGTGATTCACTGGCGCAGCTTCCGCTCGCTGTCGATCCGCCACAAGCTGCTGGCGCTGGGGCTGTTGCCGCTGTTGCTGGCGCTGCCGCTGCTGGCGGTGATCCTGATGGTGTGGGGCGATTCGGCCCTCGATGCCCTGCTGATCACCAAGATCCGCAGCGATTTGGGCGTCGCCAACGGCTACTTCGACCGCGTGCAGGCCGAGGTCGGTGCCAGCACGCTGGCGGTGGCGCAGTCGCATGCGCTGGTCGACGCCGTGCAACGCGACGACCGCAGCGCCGTGGCGCGCCTGTTGGTGCTGGCACGAGAGCAGCACGCGCTGGAGTTTCTCGACTTGCTGCCCCCCAACGCATCGGCGATCAACGCCGCCGAACACGCCGGCGGCGAAGGCCTGGCGCGCGTGTTGCTGCTGGAGGGGGCGCAGTTCGAGCGCTTCGCGCCCGATCTGGCAGCGCGCGTGCCGGTGAAACTGGTGCCCACGCGCAACGCGGCACCGAGCGAGCGCACCGACGAAGACCGCGCGATGGTGATGCTTGCGCTGGCGCCAGTGCGCGGCCTCGACGGCCGCCCACTGGGCCTGCTGCGTGGCGGTGTGCTGTTGAACCGCAATCTGGCGTTCATCGACCACATCAACGAGATCGTCTACCCCGCCGGCTCGCTGCCGTTCGGCAGCCAGGGCACGGCCACTTTGTTCCTCGACGACGTGCGCATTTCGACCAACGTGCGCCTGTTCGGCGGCGACGGCGCTCGGGCCATCGGCACCCGGGTCTCGCAGGCCGTGCGCGACGCGGTGCTCGGCCGCGGCGACACCTGGCTCGGCCGCGCCTTCGTGGTCAACGATTGGTACGTCTCGGCGTATCAGCCGCTCACCAATCCGGCCGGACGGCGCATCGGCATGCTCTACGTGGGCTTTCTCGACAGCCCGTTCCAGCAGGTGAAGATCAGCCTGTTGGTGGGCATGGGCGCCGTGATGCTGTTGCTGATGGCGCTGGCGATGATGCTGGCGCTCGCCTGGACGCGCCGCATCTTCGTGCCGATCGAGCGCATGACCGACACGATGCAGGCGGTCGAGGCGGGTGACCTCGCGGCGCGCGCTGCGGTCGCCGATCGCAGCGACGAGCTGGGTCAACTGGCCTCCCACCTGGACCGCCTGCTCGACACCATCGACGACAAGACGCGCGCGCTGCAGCAGTCGCACGACGAGCTCGACCGCAAGGTGGTCGAGCGCACGCGCGAGCTGCAATCGGCACAGTCGCAGCTGATCAAGAGCGAGAAGCTGGCGGCGATCGGCCAGCTCACGGCCGGCATCGCGCACGAGGTGAACAACCCGATCGCGGTGATCCAGGGCAACCTCGACGTGGTGCGCGAGACGCTCGGCAGCAAGGCCAAGCCGGTGCAGACCGAGCTGCGCCTGGTGGACGAGCAGATCGAGCGCATGCGCCTGATCGTGACCCGGCTGCTGCAGTACGCTCGCCCCGGCGAGTATGCCGGCTATGTCGAGCCGGTCGACATTGAGCAAGTGATCACTGACAGTCTGGTGCTGGTGCAGCATCAGCTCTCACGCAGCCACATCGTGGTGCAGCGGCTGGCCGGAGCCACACGGCGCGCGCTGGTCAACCGGCAGGAGCTGCAGCAGGTGCTGATCAACGCGATGGTCAACGCGATCCAGGCCATGCCCGACGGCGGCACGATGACGCTCACCAGCCGCGACAGCGACGCCGCGCAACTGGAAATCGACGTCGCCGACACCGGCCCTGGGTTTCCGGCGGACGCGGAGTCCGCCGGAATCCGACCGTTCGTGACGACGAAAAAAGAGGGAACGGGCCTCGGTTTATGGATCAGCAGAACGCTACTGGAACGCTACGGTGGTGACATTCGCACCAGAAACCGCACAGATGGCGTGACAGGAGCCCTTTTGACCGTGGTGCTTCCCGCCGATACGCAGGCATCCGGCTTGCCACAGACGGCGTAAGACCCCGCAAGATCCCAGACCCTCGCCACCCAGGAAAGCTTTGAACCGTCGCAAGCCCGGGCGCAACTGATAGGTCAGATCCCACCTGTTTCGCCAGGAGCCCACCATGAACAGCCAAGCCAACAGCCCACGACAACGCACCGGCTACGTGCTGCGCTTCCAATCGCTGTTCGCCGAAGGGCGCGCCCTGGCCTTCGAATGCGATGCCGGCGGCCATGTCGATCTCGACGCGCTGTCCGAACGTGCCAAGCTCAACTACCTGTACGCCCGCACGGTGATCGGCCGCGATTTCGCGCTGCCCAGCGTCGAGCGCACGGTCCACTGATTCTTTTTCTTCCCACGTCATCTGTCCTGACTCTCCTGGTCTCCTCGTCGCTGAAGCGACACAAATGACAGCGGCGCCCCCGGGCGCCGCTTTTTTTCCCGGACGCGAATCAGGTGTTCAGCACCGCCACCGACTTGGTGTTGAGGTAGGCCTCGAGCGCCTCGGGGCCGCCTTCGGAGCCGTAGCCCGAGTCCTTCACGCCACCGAACGGCATCTCGGCCCACGGCGCGGCCGCCTGGTTGATCCACAGCATGCCGGTCTGGATGCCGTGCGTCAGCTCGTGCGCCGTCTTCAGCGAGGTCGTGAACGCATACGCGGCCAATCCCCACGGCAGCCGGTTGGCCTCGGCGATGGCGTCTTCCAGCTTGTCGAAGCCGCGCACCGACGCCATCGGGCCGAACGGCTCCTCGGTCAGCAGCAGGCTGTCGAGCGGCGCGTCCACCACGATGGTCGGCTCGAAGAAATTGCCGTCCGAGCCGATGCGCTTGCCGCCGGCCGCGAGCTTGGCGCCGCGCGTCAGCGCATCGTCGGTGATCTTCTGCATCGCGGTGAGGCGCCGCGGGTTGGCCAGCGGGCCGAGCGTGGTGCCGGTCTCCAGGCCATGACCGATCTTCGCGCCCTTGGCCACCGCCACGAAGGCGTCGACGAACGCCTGGCGCACGTCGTTGTGCACCAGGTAGCGCGTCGGCGAGATGCAGACCTGACCGGCGTTGCGCAGCTTGGCGACGCCGGCGATCTTGGCGGCCTTCGCGATGTCGGCATCGGCCGCCACGATCACCGGAGCGTGACCGCCGAGCTCCATCGTCACGCGCTTCATGTGCTGGCCCGCCAGCGCCGCCAGTTGCTTGCCCACCGCCGTGGAGCCGGTGAACGTGATCTTGCGGATCACCGGGTGCGGAATCAGGTATTGCGAAATCTCGGCCGGGTTGCCGTATACCAGGTTGACCGCGCCGGCCGGTACGCCAGCGTCGGCGAAGGCGCGGATCAACGCCGCGGGCGAGGCCGGCGTCTCTTCGGGCGCCTTGACGATGATCGAGCAGCCGGTGGCCAGAGCCGCCGACAGCTTGCGCACCACCTGATTGATCGGGAAGTTCCAGGGCGTGAAGGCGGCCACCGGACCCACCGGTTCCTTCAGCACCTGCTGCAGCACGCCGGCCTGGCGCGGCGCCAGGATGCGGCCCTGCACGCGCCGCCCCTCTTCGGCGAACCACTCGATGATGTCGCACGCCATCAGGATCTCGCCCTTCGACTCGGCCAGCGGCTTGCCCTGCTCCTGCGTCATCCAGCGCGCGATCGTGTCGGCGCGTTCCTTCAGGAGGCGCGCCGCTTCGCGCATCGTCTTGGCGCGCTCGAAGGCCGGCACCTTGCGCCAGGCGTCGAAGCCTTGCTGCGCGGCCGCGCACGCGGCGTCGAGGTCGGCCCTGGTCGCCACCGCGACGCTGCCCACCGGCTTGCCGGTGGCCGGATCGTTCACCGCCAGTGTCTTGCGCTCACCACCATCGCGCCATTGGCGGCCGATGAACAACTGCACGGACGGATAGGCGGACTCGACAGGCGGCGTGGCGGTGGCGGTGGACATGAGCGACCTCGGTGGACGGTTCGATGGGATGCGCCGGCCGGAGGCCACGCGCGGAGGGACAGCGATTTTGCGCCATCGCTGCGGCGGGCGCTGCCAGCAGCGCCCGCCGCCCTGAGCGTCAAGCGGCTGAACCGGGCGCCGCGATGCTGCAACCCACGTCACGTCGAATCGCCAAACCCGCTGGAGACCGCACATGGACCTGTCGACGATCGGCTACACCCGCAATGCCTCGCGCGATGCGCGCTTCGCCTGGCTGGCGCTGGACTCCGACCACAACGGGCTGGTCGACAGCGACTCGCTGACCCAGCGCGGCGGATTGCATCAGCTGTTCGAGGGCGCGGTCGTGGTCAGCGAATGGGACGACGACGAGCCGAGCTTCGACGACATCGAATTCGACGACTGACCCGGCCGCCAGAGAGCGCGCGAGCAGCATTCAAGGCTGCAGTGCCGCCATCGCTTCGCCGAGGCGGATCGGCCCGCCCGGCAGCCACGCCGGATTGAAGCGCAACGGCAGGCGCGGAAACAGCAACACCACCGTCGAGCCGAGCAGGAAGCGCCCCATCTCCTGGCCGCGCTCCAGCCGCACCTCGCGCCCGTCGTAGCGCCATTCGCGCACATTGCCCGGCCGCGGCGGGTTGACCACCCCGTGCCACACGGTGGCCATGCTGCCGACGATCGTCGCGCCCACCAGCACCAGCACGAAGGGCCCGAACGCCGCCTCGAAGCAGCACACCACGCGCTCGTTGCGCGCGAACAGCCCTGGCACGTGGGCCGCGGTGAGCGGATTGACCGAGAACAAGTCACCCGGCACATGCACCATGCGCGTCAGCTGCGCGGCGCACGGCATGTGGATGCGGTGGTAGTCGCGCGGGCTCAGGTACAGCGTCGCAAAGTGCCCGTCGGTGAAGCGCGCCGCCAGCGACGCATCGCCGGCGAGCAATGCGCGCGTCGTGTAGCGATGGCCCTTGGCCTGCAGGAGGTCGACGCCGTCGATCGCGCCGAACTGGCTGATCACGCCATCCACCGGGCACAGCAAGTCGGCCTCGGACAGCGGCCGCGCTCCCGGACGCAGCGCGCGCGTGAAGAACTCGTTGAAGGTCGGGTAGTGCGCCGGGTCGGGGTCGGCCGCTTCGCTCATGTCGACCCCGTAGCGACCGATGAACCAGCGGATCACTGCGGTCGTCGTGGCTCCGCCGCGCGTGCCGGCCGCCCGTCCCATCAACGCGGTGAGCGCGCGCTTGGGCATCAGGTACTGCGGCAGGACGGCGAGGCGGTGCGACATGGCTTGTGCGATGGTCTCGAAATGGCCTGCGCAAGGCAGGCGCGCGGCAGTTTATCGGCACGCATCGCCTGCCAGATTTGTCACGCCACCGACCCCGTGAACGCGGGAGTTCGTGCTGCACGCCACATTTTGCGGTTCCGAAGTGCCAACTCCGCGCGTGAAATGCGTCACCCCGCGGCGGTTACATCCGGGCGCCCGCGTAAACAAGCTGAAATGATTCGCTCGCTGTGCCATGCGTCGCATGCATAGCACTGCAATCAGTGGACGCGGCTGCCGCTGCGTTCGGAGGGGGGATCATGTCGACCTTGCTCGCTCCGTTCATCGTGCTGATCGAGCGCCGCCGTCTTCGCGTGGCGATCAGCGCGGCGCTCAGCGCGGCCGTGCTGGCGGTGATGGCCCTCCACGCCCGCACCGCGCTGGCCGACAGCGGCTCGCCCGAGATCGCGCGCAAGATGGCGCGCGACCTGCGCGATGAGGTGCAGTCCTCCCGTGCGCCGCGTGCCCGCTGGGTGCGTGACGTGCGCGGCGTGCGCCAGGTGCAGGTGATCGTGGTCAGCAACTCGTCCGACCCCGAGATGAGCGATCTGCGCCACCATGTGCAGCGCATGGGCGGCTCGGTGCATGCGGTGCACGGCCCGATGCATGCGCTGACCGTGCAGGTGCGCGCCAACCAGGTGCACCAGCTGGCGCAACGCGACGACGTGGTCAGCGTGTCGCCCAACCGAGCCACCATGCGCACCGCGAGCCTGCTGGAGTCGACCACCGGCGCACTGAGCAACGGTGTGCGGCCCAGCAGCAGCAAGACCGGATACACCGGCCTGGACGGCAGCGGCGTCGGTATCGCCGTCGTCGACTCCGGTGTGATGCGCGTGCACTACGCGTTCGCCGATGCCAACGGCAGCTCGCGCGTGCGCCGCAACGTCGACATGCTCAACACCAACGTCGCCACCTGGACCGGCAGCGCCGCGGTCACCTCGCTGCAGCCGGGCGGCTCCAGCATGCAGGCCTACGAGGCGATGGTGGCCAACGACGGCAACCCGGTGCAGGACCCGTACGGCCACGGCACGCACGTGGCGTCGGTGGCAGCGGGCATGTCGCGCTTCTATTCGGCCGGTACCCCGGACTCGACCGGCATCGCACCCAACGCCGACCTCTACGACGTCAAGGTGCTCGATGCCAACGGCATGGGCAACGTCAGCGATGCGCTCGAAGGCATCCAGTGGGTGATCTACCACGCCAAGGAATACAACATCCGCGTGATGAACCTGAGCCTGGCCACCGACTCCACCGAAAGCTGGCGCACCGATCCTCTGTGCGTCGCGGTGCGCAGCGCCGCCGCGGCCGGCATCACGGTGGTGGTGGCGGCAGGCAACTTCGGCCTCGACAACGACGGCGGCGAGATCTACGGGCGCATCGGCTCGCCCGGTGTCGACCCGTCGGTGATCACGGTGGGCGCAGTCAACCTGCGCAACACGTCGGCGCGCCAGGACGACACCGTCAACGGCTTCAGCTCGCGCGGCCCGACGCGCGGCGCCTTCACCGACGCCAACGGCGTGCGAAGCATCGACAACCTGCTCAAGCCCGACCTGGTGGCGCCCGGCAACAAGTTGCTCGGCGCCGCCGCCACCGCCGCGCCGCCGCTGGCCCCCACCTGGAACACGCTGGCCGCGGCGCACTACGACGATCTGGTCGGCGCGCTTGGCATCGTGCAGCGCACGAACGAGTCGCAGATGATGCTGAGCGGCACCTCCATCGCGTCGCCCGCCGTCGCGGGTGCCGCGGCGCTGCTGTTGCAGGCCAACCCGGGGCTCACGCCGCCGCTGGTGAAGGCCATCCTGCAATACACGGCGCAGCCGCTGCCCAACGCCAACCTGTTGCAGCAAGGCGCCGGCTTGCTGAACATCGACGGCGCCATGGCGCTTGCCAAGTCACTGCGCAGCGACGTCGCGAACGCAATCGCCGCGGGCAGCATCGCGCCCGGCGACTCGCTGCTGGCTGCCGGTGCGGCGCTGCCGACACCGAGCTCGAACGTCGCCGGGGGCGCGTTCAACTGGTCGCGCATCGTCTACGCGGGCGGCAACGCGGTGATCACCGGCAGCGCGCTGTTCACCAGCTACCAGCCGATCTGGGATCCGCGTCTGGTGTGGGCCAACGGCGTGGTGCTGAAGCGCACGCCGAGCTACTGGTACGGCTGGAGCGTTCCGAGCAACACCTATATCAAGTCGTTCAGCGAATCCAAGCTGCCCAACCAGGTGCTGCTGACCGCGGGCGTGCTGCGCGCCGACGCGTTGGCCGGCGCCAGCTCGGTCAGCGGCCGCACCGGCCTGTTCCTGCCCACCGCCACGCTGGCCACCTGGTTGGCCAGCGGCAGCGGCGTGTCGCTGGCGCAAGGCATCGTGCTCAGCGAAGGCTTGGTGCTGAGCGAAGGCCTGGTGCTGAGCGAAGGCCTGGTGCTCAGCGAAGGCCTGGTGCTGAGCGAGGGCCTGGTGCTGAGCGAGGGCCTGGTGCTGAGCGAAGGCCTGGTGCTCAGCGAGTCCGCGACGCGCGGCGAGCCCTGACGCGCACGGCCATGACAGCACCCGTCCTGATCGACGCCGACATCGCACGCCCACCGTGGTGGCGTGCGCTGCATGCGGCGCTGATGCCCGACTACAACCGCAAGGCGGCCACCTACTGGTGGCTGATGCTGTTGTTTGGCCTGGGCGCGCTGACGGTCGCGCTGGTACAACTCTCGCGCCTGCCGTTGGCGGCGCAGGCGCAGGTGGCCATCGGCTGCGCAGTGGCGATGCTGGCGGGCATGTACCCGGTGCGCATCCCCGGCTCGAAAAACTCGTTCGCCGCTGGCGAGATCTTCCTCTTCCTGCTGCTGTTGATGCATGGGCCCGCGGCGGCCGTGCTGGCCGGCGCCGGCGAGGCGCTGATCGGTTCGATCCGCAGCTCCAAGCGCTGGACCAGTCGGCTGATCAGCCCGGCGCTGGCGGCGCTCGCCATGAGCGCCGCCGGCCACACGCTGCACGCGGCGCTGCACGAACTGCGCGCGCTCGAGCTGCTGAACGAAGTGGTGCTGCTGCTGGTGGCGATGACATTCGCGATCGTCTACTTCCTGCTCAACACCGCACTGATCACGGTGATCCCGCACCTGAAGCGCAACGAGCCGATGCGCCTGCGTGCGTTGATCGGCAGCTTCGGCTGGGTTGGCATCACCTACGCCGCGAGTTCGCTGATCGCCGGCCTGCTGTTCCTCACCTTCGAGCAGGTGGGCATCGGTGTGCTGACCGCTGCGGTGCCGATCATCGCGATGCTGCTGGTCATGCTGCACGTGTACTTCCGCAAGCGAGAGCTCGACGACGCAACGCACCGCGTGCGCCTGGAAGCGGCCGAGCGCGAGGCCGAGCAGAATGCACGCCATCTGTCGGAAATGGGCGCCAGCGAGCGGCGCTTCCACAGCGCGTTCTCCAACGCAGCGATCGGCATGGCGCTGGTCTCCGTGAACGGCCAGGTGTTGCAAGCCAATGCGGCGATGCTGGCGCTGGTGGGCCGTCCGGAGCGTGACCTGGTTGGGCGCGAGTTCGGCGCCATCGTGCACGCGCACGACGCCGCCGCGCTGGCTGACCGACTGGCGCGTTGCGCGCTGAGCGGCGATGCTGCACCGATCGAACTGCGCATCAACCATCCATCCGGCCAGGAGGTCTGGGTGTCGATTCACACCGGCACCTTCGCCGACGGCGCGATCGCGGTGCCGCGCCTGATCCTGCAGGCACAGGACATCACCGCACGCCGCTGCGCGGAGACCCGGCTGCAGCACATTGCATTCCACGACGGGCTCACCGGGCTGTCGAACCGCGTGTGTTTTCGCGAGAGCGTGGCCGGTGCGATCGAGCGCTGCCACGTCGACCCGCTGCGCGGCTTCGCGCTGATGTACCTCGACTTCGATCGCTTCAAGCTGATCAACGACACGCTGGGCCACAGCGCGGGCGACCAGTTCCTGGTGGCCGCCGCCCAGCGCATCGCGCGCCAGGTGCGGCCGGGCGACATCGTCGGTCGTCTGGGTGGCGACGAGTTCGCGATCCTGATCGAGCAGCCCGGCGGCGAAGAGATGGCGCTGGCGCTGGCCGAGCGGCTGCAGCAAGCGCTGCGCGAGCCATTCGAGCTGGCCGGCACCGAGGTCAACTCGAGCGCCAGCATCGGCATCACCTTCAGCAGCGTCGGCTACCAGACGCCCGACGAGGTGCTGCGCGATGCCGACATCGCGATGTACCGCGCCAAGGCCAGCGGCCGCGCGCGCCATGCGCTGTTCGACACTGCGCTGCGCTCTCAGTTGTCCGACCAGGTGCGGCTCGAGGCCGACCTGCGCCAGGCGCTCGAGCACGACCAGATTACCCTCGCGTACCAGCCGATCTTCGACCTCGCGCACGGGCACATCGTGAGCTTCGAAGCACTGGCGCGCTGGACGCATCCCGAGCGCGGCCCGGTGCCGCCGCAGCGCTTCGTCGCGGTGGCCGAGGAGTGCGGGCTGATCGGCAAGCTGACCGAGCGCATCCTGTCGCAGGCGTGTCAGCAGCTCCAGCGCTGGCACGCCAGCACCGGCAAACCACAGCTGCGCATGCAGGTGAACCTGTCGGGCATCGACCTGTGCCATGGCACGCTGGCGCTCCAGGTGTCGAGCCTGCTGCGCGCGCACGCGATCGAGGCGTCGCACCTGACGCTGGAGATCACCGAGAGCAAGCTGATGACGCAGCTGGAACGCGCGCTCGAAACGCTGACCCAGCTGCGCGACATCGGCGTGGGCATCAGCGTCGACGATTTCGGCACCGGCTACTCGTCGCTGTCGTACCTGTCGACTCTTCCGATCTCGAGCCTCAAGGTCGACCGCTCGTTCGTCAACCACATGATGAACGCGACGCAGGACGCCGAGATCGTGCGCGCGATCATCAGCCTGGGCAACGCGCTGGGCAAGACCGTGATCGCCGAAGGCATCGAGACGCCGGCGCAGCTGGCGCAACTGCGTGCGCGCGGCTGCCGCTTCGGCCAGGGCTACTTCCTGGCCCCGCCGATGCCGGCAGACGAGGCACTGCAGTTGCTGCGCGCGGAGCGCGACATGGCGATCTCGGCGGCTTTGGCGGCCGAGCCCGAGCGCGGCGAATTTCGTGGCAGTGGCTTCGCGCCGGACGGCGGGTCGCTGACGATCCACTGAGCCACCGCGGGCGCGGCCTCAGCGCCGCGCCAGCTGCTGCAGCCAGGCGGCGTCCTGCGCCAGCTCGAGCGCCGCGCGCAGTGCCGGCGTCGTGCGCGCCGTGGCGGCAGTCATGAAGCCGATCGGCGTGCGCACGATCGGTTCGATCAGCGGATGCACGCGCAGGCGCGTCAAGCCGCTGGCCACGTCGAGCAGCGCGCCGGGCAGCACGGCCGCCAGCGTACCGTCGCTGAGCGCAGTGGCCAGCGCCAGCACCGAGTTGGTCTCCAGCGCCGGGCGCGGCGCGGCCCCAGCGCTGCGCATCGCGTCCTCGACGATGCTGCGGTTGTGCATCTCCGGCGTCAGCAGCACCAACGGTCGCTGGGCCGACTCGCGCCACGTCAGGGGAGCGGCCGGTTCGGCACTGTGCGCATCGTCGCGCTGCACCAGGAAATAGGCTTCCTCGTACTGCGGCCAGATCTGCAGCGCGCGGGCCTTGACCTGCTCGCGTCCGCTGTACCCAAGCGCCATGTCGAGCGCCAGGTTCTCCAGCCCGATCTCGATTTCGGGCGAGCTGAGCGAGCGCAGCACCGGCTCGATGCCCGAGTGACGCGCGCGCAGCTGCGCAGCGAAGCGCGCCGCCACCGGCAGCGCGGTGGGCACCGCACCGATCTGCAACGCGCCGCGCGGCGCGTCGATTCGGCTGTGCAGCTCCTGGCGCAGCGACTCGGCCTCGCGCAGCAACCGGTGCGCATGCGCCAGCACGATCTCGCCTTCGGCGGTGAGCCCTTCATAGAGCCGTGCGCGCCGCACCACCGGCACGCCGAGCTCCTGTTCGAGCGCGCGGATCGCGTTGGACAGCGCCGGCTGCGTGATGCGGCAGGCCTGCGCGGCTCGCCCGAAGTGACGGTGCTGTTCGAGTGCGGTCAGGTAGCGCAGCGCCTCGAGCAGGTTCATGCTGGCCACGCAGCACCGGGCCGCACCGACGCGCATGCCTCACCCCGAGGGACAGCGAACAACGTGCGCATCAGGGCCACGTCGCCTCAGGTGTTCTTGCTGACCGTGATGGTGGGGAACTTGGCGCTGAAGTCGCGCGCCTTGCTGGCGATCGACACCGCGATGCGGCGCGCGACGTCCTTGTAGATGCGCGCGATCTCGCCGTCGGGCTCGGCCACCACGGTGGGGCAGCCCGAATCGGTCTGCTCGCGGATCGACAGGTTGAGCGGCAGCGCGCCCAGGTAAGCGACTTTGTACTGCTCGGCCATGCGCTTGCCGCCGTCGGCGCCGAAGATGTGCTCGCTGTGGCCACAGTTCGGACACACGTAGACGCTCATGTTCTCGACGATGCCGAGGATCGGCACGCTGACCTTCTCGAACATCGTCAGGCCCTTCTTCGCGTCGAGCAGCGCGATGTCCTGCGGCGTCGTGACGATCACCGCGCCAGTCAGCGGCACGCGCTGGCTCAGCGTCAGCGCGATGTCGCCGGTGCCCGGTGGCATGTCGACCAGCAGGTAATCCAGGTCACCCCACTGGGTCTGGCGCAGCAACTGGTCGAGCGCCTGGGTGGCCATCGGGCCGCGCCAGATCATCGCCTGGTCGGGCTCGACCAGGAAGCCGATCGACATCACGGCCACGCCGTAGTTGACCATCGGCTCGATGGTCTTGCCATCGGCGCTCTCGGGGCGGCCCGACAGGCCCATCATCATCGGCTGGCTCGGGCCGTAGATGTCGGCGTCGAGGATGCCCACCTGCGCGCCCTCGGCGGCCAGCGCGAGCGCCAGGTTGGTGGTGGTGGTGCTCTTGCCGACACCGCCCTTGCCCGAAGCCACCGCGATGATGTTCTTCACGCCGGGCAGCAGCGGCACGCCGCGCTGCACCGCGTGCGCGATCACCTTCGACTGCAGCGTCACGCTGACGTTGGCCACCCCGGCGACGCGGCGCGCCGCGGCCACCAGCGCGCTGCGCAGCGCGGCGAACTGGCTCGCGGCCGGATAGCCGAGTTCGACATCGAACGCCACGTCGGCGCCGTCGACGCGCAGGTTCTTCAGCTGCTTGGTCGAGACGAAATCCTGGCCGGTGTTCGGATCGACCACGCCCTGCAGGGCCTCGAGCAATGCGGCTTGTGTGACGGCAATCATGAAGTGTTCTGCGAAGAGGACGGCCAGTCTAGCGGAGGTGCGGTACCCCCGGCCGCGGCCCAGGGCTACTTGCGCAGCACCTCGACGTGTTTGATGGCGCCGTGCGCCAGCGGCTGCAGCACGCGCTCGGACAGTCGCGCGTCGGCCTCGGGGTCGCCGCGCAGGTGCGCTTCGAGGAACAACAGCGTCGCTGCGCGCACCACCGGCTGCACGTCGGCACGCGAGCGCGATGGCGCATTGGTGCGGCGCGATCCGGTGGCATCCGAGAACGCCATGTGATCGGCGTTGTTCAGCCACACGAACACCTTGGCGCCCACCGGTTCGAGCTCGAAGAAGCGGCGCCGGTTGGCCGGTGTCGTGCCCTGTTGCTCGTCGCGCGAGCCGGTGATCGCGAGCACCGGCCGCTGGATGGTCGAGAAGCTGCCCTCGAGGAAGAACGGCTCGCCGGGTCCCTGCGGGGACAGTGCGACGCACGCCTTGATGCGCGCGTCGCTCAAGTCGGGCCCCAGGCCCTTGCCGGGCTCGACGCGCGGCTCGAGCCAGTCGAGCGCGGGGCGCGCGCCGCACGCCGCGAGCACGGTGTAGGCGCCGAACGAGTGCCCCAGCGCGGCCACGCGCGTGAAATCGAACGCGCCCTTCAGCTCCGCATGCGACAGGTTCCACTGCTGCGCCTGATCGAGTGCAAACGCCACGTCGCGCGGCCGTCCGAGCACTTCGGCGGCGTCGCGCGTCATCGCCTTCAGGTTGGCGCCGAAGCGCATGCCCTCGCGCAGCCGTTCGCTGTTGCTGGCCGGGTGCTCGAGCGCGAGCACCACGTAGCCGTGGCTGGCGAGATGACGCGCCTGAGCGTGGTTCGAATCCCAGTTGCCGCCGGCGCCATGCGACAGCACCACCACCGGGAACGGGCCGTTCCACTGCGGCACGTGCACCTTGATCGGCACGCGGCGGCCGCCGCGTGCCGCGTCGGCGAGGTCGGCGAATTCGATGGTGCGGGTCGTCAGCGGTCCATCGACCTCGGGCTGGATCGGCGGCGTGGTCGCCGCCACACGGCCAGCCGCCAGCACCAACCCGGCCAGCAGCGCCCACCGGACGGCGCCGCGCGCGGGTGCAGCCCGGTGCTGGCGCGGCACCATCGCTCAGCCCTGCATCAGCCGGTTGAAGTCGGGCGTCGACATCGCGCGCTCGAGGTAGCCGAAGCTGCCCTGGGTCTGCACCTCGCGCGCCGCATCGGCCAGCGCGGTCATCGCGCAGCGGTACAGCGACGTGGCCAGGCTGACGCGCTTGACACCCGCGGCCTGCAACTCGGCCACCGAGAACGACTTGCCACGGATGCCAGCCATGAAATTGAACGGCTTGCGCAGGCCCCCGCATACGCGCCGCACCGCGTCGAGATCGGCCAGCCCCGGCGCCATCAGCACGTCGGCGCCGGCACGCTCGAAGGCCTGCAGGCGCGCGATCGTGTCGTCGAGGTCGGGGTTGCCGCGCAGGAAGTTCTCGCAGCGCGCAGTCAGCGTGAACGGCCACGGCAGCGCGCGGGCCGCCTGCACCGCGGCCTCGATGCGCTGCACCGCCTGGGCCAGCGGGTACAGCGGCTGTGCGGCCTGGCCGCTGTAGTCCTCGATCGAGCCGCCCACCAGTCCGGCTTGCACAGCGCCGCGGATCGTCTCGGTGACCGCCTGCGCGTCGTGGCCGTAGCCGTTCTCGAGGTCGCCCGACACCGGCAGATCGCACGCGCCCGCCACCGCGGCGGCCCCGGCCATCGCCTCGTCGCGCGACACCGCGCCATCGCGTCGGCCGAGCACGCCGGCCGCCGCACCACTGGAGGTGGCCAGCGCCAAGAGGCCGGCGCCGGCCAGCACACGTGCCGAGCCGGCGTCCCAGGCGTTGCCGATCACGAACGCACCGGGCGCCTCGTGCAGCGCGCGAAAGCGCACCGCCTTGTCCGCTTGATTCATGGGTTGACCTTTCTCGGAACAGCTGTCGCACGCGCGACGCGCACCGCCATCATCGCGCTGCCCACGACGCACCAAGCCAGCAGCGGCCATGGGCCGGCGCGCAGCCACGCGAACAGCGGCAGCAGCACACCGCTCAGCCACGGGAAGGCGACACCCGCGATGCCGGCCAGCGCGCACGTGCGCGGCGCTGCCGGCCCATGGCGGGGTGCGGCGGCGAGCCACCCTGCCGCGAAGCCGGCGCTGCCGCACGCGGCCGCCAGCAACGCCAGCAGCGGCCATGCCGGGTGCCCCGGCACGCCGAGCTGACGCAGCTGCGCGCCGCTCATCAGCAGGTGCGGCGAGGCCGCCAGGGCGTAGGCGGCCGGCCACAAGCCGGCAGCGTAGATGCCGGCCAGGAGCCACGGCCGATGGGCCTGCGAACGGGTGCGACGGGGCATGGCAGCGATGGCGGCAGCGGTCAGAAGTCGCGAATTGAACGACGCCTTGGCACGTACACGCACTGTATGCGCAAGCCGATGTCGGGCTGCCTGTGACAAGGGCCGCAGATCGCGGAACTCGCTTGGTAACAACCCTGTGCGGTGCTCGCCACAACGGGCGTCAAGAATTTCTCGCCGCAGCGCGTTTCCCCCCGGACATGGGGCAGCCGCCAACGCCTGGCCTCACTAGGCTGTCGGACAGTGTCATTGTTCGGGATCGCCGAGCGGGCGCAGCGTGCGTGCCGCGTCCGCCGTCGTTCATGCCATGTCCTTGAAGTCCTTTCTGTCCAATGCGCGCCAGCTGCTGCTGCGCTGGTCCGCTCGCCCGTTGGTGGCCGTGCGACGCGGCACGATCGACTGGTCGCAGTCGCGCGCGCCGTTGCTCGACGACGACCGCGTGATGCAGAGCCACACCCATGCGTGGCTGCGCAGCATCCCGAACGGCCTGCACCCGAAGCAGCTGTGCCGCCACTACCCACGCATCGCCAACCGCATCGCCACGCACTGGACCGACGTGTCCGCGGTGGACCGCGTGCTGATGGACCTGATGGTCGACCGGCGCGGCAACCGCATGGGCTTCCCTCCGCGCATCCGTCAGGAGCTCGACCGCCTGTACGGACTGCACGCCAAGCGCATGACCCCTTTGCTGCGCGGGCGCGCACACCTCACGCCGTCGCTGCGCCACGCCGCGGAGCCGCTGCGCCGCGTGCGCCTGCGCACACCGATGTCGGTGTCGTCGATCAAGCGCTAAGACTCAAGCCGACGTCCAGCGCGGCTCGATGCGCTCGCCGGGCAGCACCTCGTAGGGGTCGCCCCAGCCAGGGAGGCCGCGCAGGCGCCGCACCCACGCCGCAATGTGCGGATGGCTGTGCGCGAGGTCGATGCCGCTTTCCTGCACCGGATAGAACAGGTAGCCCGACAGCGAGAAGTCGGCGATCGTGGGCGCAGCGCCGACCATGAACGGGCCGGCCGCGAGGTGGCGCTCGACGATCGCGTAGGCCGCATCGATGCGGCCCTCGAGCCAGGCCATCACGGCCGGATCGGGCGCCTTCGGGCCGAAGGCCTTGGCAAAACGGTAGCTCGCAAAATAGCTGGTGAACTTGTGGTTGTCGAACAGCAGCCAGCGCAGGATCTCGCGCTTGTCCCCGGGCGTCGCGCCGCCGTAGGCGCCGTGCTTGTCGGCCAGGTAAGTCAGGATCACGCCCGACTGGCACAGCTTGAGCGCGCCGTCTTCCAGCACCGGCGCCTCGCCCATCTCGTTGACCGACTGGCGCCAGGCTGCATCGCGCGTGGCGCCGCGCATGAAGTCCACGAACACGGGCTCGAACGGCTGGCCCAGTGCGCTGCGGGTCGCGAGGTAGAGGTCGGGTGGTGACATCAGGTCGGGGGTCGCCGCATAGACGGTTCAAGACGTTGATAAAATACAGTTTTTGCGATAGGGGCGCAGTTCGCTTCGCCAGGAGCGCAAGATACACTTCGTTGAGAAAGACCTCGCGGGTTCGGTCCGGCGGCGGGGCGCATTCGATTTCATGGATGGAAAAGAAATGGCGATCGCGAAGG
>Ga0207648_10002648_pt1 | contig 19108 bp, 15 predicted proteins | sample KBSMisM32_FD_184310 | JGI IMG/M metagenome (GOLD analysis project Ga0207648, IMG submission 184310) | Miscanthus rhizosphere microbial communities from Kellogg Biological Station, Michigan, USA - KBS Miscanthus M3-2 (SPAdes) (version 2) | ecosystem: Host-associated > Plants > Roots >...
CCGCGGGTGATGCTCTCCTCGAGCAGGAAGCGGCAGATGCGCTCCACCGCCAGGCCGCTGAGCGCCACCACCGACAGCCCGACGATGGCGGTCACGCCTGCGATCTGTTTCGCGCGGATTCCAAGACGCATCGGTGACGCTCAGTCGCAGTGGGCGGTGTCCGAACCGCCGTTTGTAGAGGGCGGTCTTCAGGCCGCCCTAGTGGTTCGAGATCGCTTCTTCCTGCTTGGCGGATCCACGGCCGCGCAGTTTGTTCAACTTGTTGTGCAGGGTCTTCAGGCTGATGCCGAGAATCTCGGCGGCGCGCGTCTTATTGTCGCGCGTGTGCTCGAGGGTCATCAGGATCAACCGGTTCTCGGCCTCTTCCACCGTGGTGCCCGGCGTGAGCGACAGCGTGGGTTTGACGCTTTCCACCGTGGGCGCGGCCACCAGCGGCGGCAAGTGTTTGGGCTCGATGAACTGCCCGGAACACAGAATCACCGCCCGCTCGATGACGTTCCGCAGCTCGCGCACGTTGCCCGGCCAGTTGTACTGCTCGAGCGCCTTCATGGCTGCCGGATCCAAGGCCGAGACGGCTTTGCGATTCCGCCCGTTGAACTCCGCCAGAAAGCCCTGGATGAGCAGCGGCAGATCCTCTTTGCGGCGGCGCAGCGGCGGCAGCTCGATGGCAAACACGTTGAGGCGGTAGAAGAGGTCTTCGCGCAGCTTGCCGCTCTTCACCGCGTCGGCGGGCACGGCGTTGGTGGCCGCGATCACGCGGACGTCCACCGCCTGCTCCTGACGCCCGCCAAGGCGCCGGAACTTCCGTTCCTGCAACACCCGCAGCAGCTTCACCTGCGTGGCCGGCGTCATCTCGGCGATCTCGTCGAGGAACAGCGTGCCGCGGTCTGCCAGCTCGAAGCACCCTTCGCGACGGTCGAAGGCGCCCGTGAACGCGCCCTTCTCGTGGCCGAAGATCTCGCTCTCGAGCAGCGTCTCGGGAATCGCCGCGCAGTTGATCGGAACGAAAGGCAGCTGGTTGCGCGGACTGAGCTGGTGAATCGTCTGCGCCACGAGCTCCTTGCCGGTACCCGACTCGCCCCAGATGAGCACCGACGCCGAGGTCGGCGCCGCCTGCTCGATGGTCTGATACACCTTGCGCATCTGCGCGCTGGCGCCGACCATCTGGCCGAAAGCGCCCTGATCGCGGAGCTGCTTGCGGAGCACCTTGACCTCGCGCAGCGTGTCCTGCCGCTCGACAATCTTGTCGAGGAGGATCTTCAGCCGCTGCGGTTCGATCGGCTTCGTCAGGTAGTCGTAGGCGCCTTCCTTGATCGCTTCGACGGCGGTTTCCACCGTGCCCTGTGCGGTCAAGATGACGATGGTGTACTCGCCCCCATCGTTGGCCAGCACCCGAAGCAGGTCCAGGCCGCCCATGCGGGGCATCACCAGGTCGCTGATGATGATGGTGGGGCGAAACTCAGTAATACGCTCCAGCGCCTCCTGGCCGTCGCTCGCGGACGCGGCCGTAAAGCCCCAGGTGCGAACGAGCTCCGTCAATCCCACGCGCGTGGCCGGTTCGTCCTCGACGATCAGCACGCGCTCGCCTGCGGTAGTGGTCATTTCCCCTCTATGACGCCGGCGCCGGAGGAGCGCTCGCCCGCCACTAATGAATCGTAGCGTGTTGTTTTTACATGGTCTAGCACAGCCATAGGAAAATCCCTACACGGTTCATACTGATAGCTGCGCCGTGCCAGACCCAAACTTACCGCCAGAAAGCGTGCTTTCGCCTTCCAGCATCGCATCCGACCCACCTCCAGGCGGGTCCATGCCTACTGAGGTGGCAGCAACCTCGTTGCCGCCGGGCCCTGCCGGCTCGAAAAAACTTCAGGCGCTGGGCGAAATGGCGCTCTGTTCCAGCGTGCCTACCCAGCTCGCCATTGGATGGACGCTCCGGCTGGCCGGTTGGTCCCCTGTGGACGACGGCGGAGCGTTGAGGTTGGGATTCATCACCGCGCTCACGCTGCTCGACACGGTGGCGCTGGTGGCGCTGATGGTGGTGTTCATGCGCGCACAGGGGGAGCGCCCGGCGGCGCTGTGGCTGGGGGGCCGGCCGGTGCTGCGCGAGCTGCTCGCGGGGATCGCGTACGCGCCCGTCGTGTTCTTGATCGCCGCCACGCTCCTGCTGACGATGCGCGCGCTCACGCCGCAGCTGCACAACGTGGACGTGAACCCTTTCGAAGCGTTGGCCGGCAACCTGCGGGACGCGGCGCTGCTGGGGCTCGTGGCGATCGTCGCCGGCGGAGTGCGGGAAGAACTGCAGCGCGCGTTCCTGCTCGACCGGTTCGAGCGGTACCTCGGCCCGTCATGGGCGGGCGTCGTGCTCTTGAGCGCGGCGTTCGGACTGGGTCACCTGCTGCAGGGGCGGGACGCCGCGATCGCAACCGGCGCGATGGGCGCGTTCTGGGCGGTGGTCTATCTCCGCCGGCGGAGCAGCGTGGCTCCCATGGTGAGCCACGCGCTCTTCAACTCGCTCGAGGTGCTGATCATCATCTTCGGGATTTCAGCCGCCAAGGCCTGAAGAGCCAAGGCCCGAGGCCTGAGGCCTGAGGCCTTCCAGGTTCTTCAGTGGCAGACGATGTCGCCGTCGTCGATCGCCTTGCCGATGATGGCCCCGAGGCCGGCGCCCGCGATCGTCCCGATCGTCTTCGATCCACCCGGTGCGATCACGTTGCCGAGCACGCCGCCGGTGATGCCGCCGACGATCAGGCCGGTGGTGCCGTCGTCGCGCTTGCAGTAGTACCGGTTGTCCGAGCCGCGATAGATGCGGTCGTTGCGCCCGAGGTGACGCGGATGGTAGCGCCGCTCATCGTGCCGATAGTGCTTCGACGCGTCCCAGTACGCCTCGCGCGCTTCGTGCTTGTGATGTCCGCGGCCGCGCCCTTGATCCGCCACCGCGGGCGACACACCGACGAAGGACACCAGCAGCAGGGCCGCGACGGCCATTCTCAGACGATTCACCTGGACCTTCCTTTCATTGCCTCGATTGGCTCCGCTCTGGATGATTCAAGCGATGTGCCGGAGTGCAGAACGGACAGAATTGGACACTTGCGGGCCATTTCACGCGATATGCGCTGACGAGCTGGCCACCCTTCGAGGACAATCGAGGTCCCCCGATGACTGTCGCGCAACTCACGTCTACAAACCTGCACGACCCCGTTCTCCCGCTCGTCCGGCCGGTCGCCGTGGCGCTGCGCTGCGGCCAGACCGTTGGCGACGCCCACGCCGCCATCCGCGCCGCGCCCAAGGCGCGCCACGCCCCGTACTTCTACGTGCTCGACGATGAGGACCGGCTCGCCGGCGTCGTGGGCGCGGGCCACCTGCTGGTCGCACAGCTCGACGAACGCGTGGAGCAGATCATGGTGGCCGGTGTGGTGGCCATCCCGAGCTGGACGACGGTGCTGATTGCGAGCGAGTACTTCGCCACCAGAAAGCTCAAGGCCTTTCCGGTGATCCGCGACGACGGCACGCTCGCAGGCGTGGTCGACGTCGAAATCTTCACCGGCGACGTCGTCGACCTCGCACGCGAGACCTACGACGAGATCTACCAGCTCCTCGGCGTGCACGCCACCGCGATGCGGACGCCGTGGACCGCCTTCGTCGACCGTTTTCCCTGGCTGCTCTCCAACATCTCCGGCGGGCTCCTCTGCGCCTTCATCGCCGGCCAGTTCGAGTCGCTCCTGCAGCAGATCGTCGTGCTCTCGCTCTTCATCCCCATCGTGCTCGCCCTCGCCGAGAGCGTCAGCATGCAGTCGGCCACGCTCACGCTGCAGCGGCTGTCGACCGCGTCGCTCGCGCCGCGCCAGATCCTGGCGGCGCTCTGGCGCGAGGCGCGCACCGCCGTTCTGCTCGGCCTCAGCTGCGCGGCCGTCGTGGTGCTGGTGGTGCTGGCGTGGCGGCGGGACGTCATGGGCGCGCTCGTGGTGGGCGGCGCGATTGCCGGGTCGATGGTCGCGGCCTGTCTGTTCGGCGTGCTGCTGCCCACGCTCGTGCGCGTGTTGAAGGTCGATCCACGTATTGCCGCCGGGCCGCTCGTGCTCGCGACCACCGACGTGGTGACGCTGATGTTCTACCTGTGGCTGGGCACCACGGTGTTGTGAATGCCTCTAGCCTCTAGCGTGGGGGCGTCGTCACGTCCGCGCGGGCGCGGAGATCGCGCAGCCACTGGCTGATCGTGCGCTGCCGCTGCTCGAGGCTGGCGCGCTCGCGCACCAGGCCTTGCGCACGCTCGAACGGGGTCAGCTGGCCGCTGGTGGTGAACTCCTCCGGGTGCGCGCGGTAGTACTGCAGCACCTGCTCGTCGGTGAGCGGCACCGTCAGGCCGAAGCGCTGGTCGATGTAGACCTGAACGCGCAACCGATCGCGCGCGAACGAACGCACGTTCTCGGCGCCGAGGCCGGTGGTGCGCTCCACCTCGTCGATCGACACGCCGGCGCGCGCGCGCATTCGTGCGAGCTCGGATTCGATGGCCTCCGCGGTGGGCTCGGGCGGCGGGAAGCGGTTGACCTCCTCGACCAGCAGGGCACGCTGCACCATCTGCTCCACGGCGTCGTCGGATTCCGCCGGCCCGTCGACCAGCCCGAACAGTACCGCGGCACGAACGTCGCTCAGCAGGATCACGCTGCCGTTCACGCGCGCGACGACGCGATCCAGCAGCGTCTGTGCCGCCAGAGAGACGCCGAGACCACACGCGACGATCAGTGCGAGCGCCGCGCGCCCCAGAGGCATCAGAAGGCCTGCCCCAGCGAGATGTGCCAGATGCTGCGCCGCTCGAGCCGTCCGGGCGACAGCTCACGGCGATCGAGCTTGAACCCGAGGTCGAGACGAATGGGTCCGACGGGCGTCCCGATCCGGATGCCGAACCCGGCCGCCGTGCGCAGGTCGAAGAGATCGATGTCGCTGGCGCGGGCCACGACGTTGCCGGCATCCACGAAGCCGACGCCCTGGACCCGCTTGGTCACCGCCACGCGCAGTTCGCTGTTCAGCACGATGACGCCGTTGCCGCCCTTGGGGAAGCCGGTGTCGCTGATGGTACTTTCGTCGCCGAGCCGATCGAGCGCGAACCCGCGCACGGTGGTGTCGCCGCCGGCGAAGAAGCGCTCGCTCGCGGGCAGGTCCTGGACGATGCTCACGATCTGCTGGCCGTCGGCGCCGACAATCGGCTGGCCGCGGGAGTCAACGAGCGGGACCGATCGCGGGAAGCCGTGTGCGGCGCCGAAGCGCGCGGCCAGTGCCACCACGGTCCGCCGTACCGACGGCACCTCATAGAACCGCCGGACCTGCGTGTAGGTCTTCACGTACCCGACCTCCGAACCGATGGCGCGCGCCGCCAGGTCGGCTTCGACCACGAACAGGGTGCCTTTCGCCGAGTCGAGCACGTCGTCGCGGGAGTCGCGCAGGAACGAGCCCGCCACCGTGGACAGCCGCACCTGGGGAAACAGCCGGTCGATGAGCGGCCGCTGGGCCGGGTCGGTGATCTGCTCGTCGAAGATCCGGGTGCGCTGCAGCGAGTAGCGCCCGGTGACGCTGTAGAGACGCGACAGTCGCACGCCGGTCTCGACCCGCGCCTCGCGGCGGAGGAAGTTGAAGCTCGATCGAACGGCCTGCTCCAGGATGCCGGTGACGAGGACGTCGGACCCGATGCCGAAGGGGCGCGGCTCGCGGAACGTCCCCACCACCCGGTACTCGTTGAAGCGGGCGCGCCCCTCGGCAATCTCGACGCCGTTCCGGCTGACGACGACGTCGCGCGTGCGGAGGCTGACGCGGGTGAACAGGTTCACCGAGCGGTTCCTGCCGAACAGGTTGTTGCGCCCGATCTGGAAGAACCCGCGGGGCGCGAACTCGAACTGTTCCACGGCGTCGCCGCTCGCGTCGCGGAGCACGGTGAACGCGCCTTCGATGCCGGGGCCGATCCCGATGACCGTCGGCTTGGCCTCCTCGACACGGACGAAGATGTCGCGCCGCGGCTCGCCCGCGTGCGGCAGTTCTTCGATGGTGACGCGCCGGAAGAGGCCGAGCGCACCGAGCCGGACGCGGCTCTCGATCAGATCCGAGTAGCCGAGCGGCTGGCCCGGCTTCACCAGCAGCTCGCGCTCGATGGTCTCGGGCTTGGTCCGCGTGTTGCCGACGATGATGACCTTGTCGACCAGAACCTGCGGCCCTTCCTCGATCGTGTAGCGGATGTCGGCTTGCGTGTCGTCCTCGGCCGGCATCACGTCGGACCGCACCGCCACCTGGTCGTAGCCGCGGTTGCGATACTCCAGGTCGATCCGATCGCGATCCGCGGCCACTTCCCGCTCCGAGAACGGACGGCCGGCCCCCAGCTGGACGACGGCACGGATGGTCGCCTCGGGCACCGATTTCGTGCCCTCGAATGTCAGCGCCCGCACCACTGTGCGCGGCCCCTCGGTGACACGTACGGTGACGTTCACCATGCCGTCGCCGCTTCCCGACGGCGCCACCACGGCTTCGACGGGTTCCACCTTCACCAGCGCGTGGCCGCGCGCCAGATAGGCGTCGCGCAGCCGGGCCGCTCCGGCGCCGAGCGCGTTCTCGGTGAACGGCTCGCCGTCCTTGATCAGCAGGAACTCGCGTACTTCCGGCGGCGTCATCGACATGGCGCCGGTCACGTCGACCGTGCCGAACACGAAGTGGGCGCCGCGCCGCACGTCGAACGTGATGGTGACGGCGCGCGGACCGGGCGTGCGCGTGTAGGTGGCGCGCGCCTGCCGGTAACCGCGCCCGCGCAGATAGACCTCGATCGCCCGTGCGGAGTCTTCGAGCAGGTCTTCGTCGGCCGAGGCCTCGGCGCGGATCGGCACCAGGCGCTCGCGCTCGTTCTCGCTGAGCGAGTCGCCGGTAAAGGCCACCGTCACCCGCGGCCCCCGCGTCACCGACACGCTCAGCACCGCGCCGTCCGGCGGAAAGAGCACGCCGTGGCTGGCGCGCGCCTCGTAGTAGTTGCGGCCGCGCATGCGATCGGTCCAGCGCTGCAGCTCGCGATCGACGGTGGCCTTGTCGTAGGGGACGCCGGTTCGGAGGGCCGGCCGGTCGTCGAGCAGCCCCTGCTCATCGGCGTCGAGCTGCGTGAGCTGGACGTCGACGATCGGCGGGTGGGGGCCGCTCTGCACGTTCATGACCAGCGTCGCGCGATCGGGATCGTGGGTCGGCACGATCTCGCCGCTGACCGTCGCCGTCGGATAGCCGCGATCGCGGTAGAGCCCGCGCAGCAGCGCCGCCACGTTCTCGACCTGCGCCGCGCGCGGAATCTCGCCGAAGCGGTCCTCCACGGCCTTGCGCAGGTCGTTTTCCGACAGCCCGAGCATGCCGCGAAACTCGACGCGGTCCACCGGATGCGCCGGCACCAGCCGGTACGTCAGGCGGACACCGCCTCGCCCGGACGGCTCGGACAGCACCTGGACGTCGTCGAACAGGTTCAGGTTGACCAGATGGGCGATCGTCTCGCGCACCTGGCGCATCGACAGCGGCTTGCCGGCGGCGGTGTCGATGAGACCAGTGACGGCGGGGTTGACGACCGGACGCCCCTCGCGCTCGGCGCGGATCTCGTCCACCACCGTGCCGGCCGCGGCGGCCGGGGTCTGGGCCGCGGCCCACGGCGCCGCAAGCACACCGAGAACCAGGGCAAGACCGGCCGCGGCCGGGCGGGCCGTCAAAATGCGCGTCTCATCCGGACGTCGAGCGCGTAGGTACCGTCTTCGTTGCGCGAGAGAATCCACGAGAACTGATCTGTCTGATCGTATTCGAGCAGGATGATCTGATCACGCGTCGACGACGACAGGCTGCGGGAGTAGGTCAAATAGAGGCGCTCGGACAAGCGTTTGCCGATGGTGAGCCGCGCGCCGGGGTCGAACCGCGACGACTGCGTATTGGGGTCGACGAGCGACGGCGTCAGCTGGAAGGTATCCACACCGAAGGCCTGCTGCGCGACTCGGCCGACATCCGAAGTGACCGAGCCGGTGAGGTAGCGGGTGGCGCGCTCGCGTACCAGCTGCTGCTGCGGCGTGATGTCGGTGCTGTAGCGGCGGAACTCGACGTCCTGCCCCGGCGCCACGTCGCTGAAGAGCAGCGCCAGGATCTCGGCCTCGGGAAGCGGCGGGTCCGATGAAAAGCCGGGGAGCGCCCGATCGACCGTCCCGTTCAAGGTGATCGTCACGCGATAGGTTTCGCCGGGCACACGGACTTGCGCCTCCATCTCGAGATCGACGAAGGGATCGAACTTCGTGGGGTTGGCCTGGTCCATCGACCCGCGCGTGATGCGGTAGCGCTTGCCCTCGAACAGGAACTCGCCGCGATCGACCTCGGCGCGGCCGAAGAGCTGCGGCCGGTCGAAGGTGCCGCGCAGCTGCATGTTGGCCCGCGCCACCATCTGCACGACGTTGTTGCGCACCTGCAGCGTGGAGGGCGCGTTGATCTGGACGTCGTAGCGCAGCGGCAGCCTGGATGGCGCCGACGCCGCGCCGCCAACGGGAATAGCCGCGGCGCCGAGCTCCAGGAAGTTGTTTCCCAGGTTGAACGGGCGGGTATACACGGCCTCGCGCACGTCCACGGTGCCGCTCAACGTCGCCGCCGCCGGCGTGCCGCGCACCGCCAGCTGTGCGTCCACGATCGAGCGCACGCCTTCGGGAAACCGCAGGCGCATCTGCTCGCCGGTCATCGTCACGTCGATGCGGCCCAGCTGATAGCCGTCGATGCCGATGGTGCCGCCAAAGGCCACCGGGCCGCCGCCGAGGCGCGCCGTGATCTCGTCGAGGCGGATCGTGCGCGAATCGAAGCGGATCGGGCCGAGCACGTTCTCGAGCGCGTTCGGCAGGTCGAAATGGCGGATGCGGCCGTTCTGCACCGTCATCGCGCCGTTCACGAGCGGCGCCTCCAGGCTGCCGTCGAGCGTCGCCTGCAGAGACGCACGGCCAGAGCTGCGCACGTCGGGCAGGAACCCCTGCAGCAGGCCCAGGTTGGCGTCGCCGCGCAGCCGCACGGCAATGCGCTGGTCGTGCAGATTGGCGGTGCCGGTGAGTTCGAGCTCGGTGTCCTCGCCGGCCAGCCGGAAGTCCGCGAAGCGGACGATGTGGCGATCGAGCGCGATGTGGATGGGCGCGGCGTTGCGCACCTGGTAGTCGAAGAAGCGCGCGTCGAGGCTGTCGACCGTCGCGTCCACGAGCAGGTGATCGATGTCGGCCAGTTCGCCGACGACGCGGATGCTGCCGCTCGCCACGGCCGTGGTGTAGGGCGACAGCCGCGGCTCGAACGCACGGATGTACGGATCGAGCGACGTGTCGGTGACGCGGAACGAGAGCTCCGTGTCCATCTGCGGCGTCAGGGCCACACGGCCCGATCCGGAGATCGCGAGGCGCGACGACGCGACCTCGAGCTTCACGGTCATCAGGTCGCCGGTGACGCCGAGTTCGCCCTGCATCTGGCCGATGCCCTCGTCGCCGGCGAACAGATCGCGCACGGTCGCCCGCACGTTGTAGCGCGGCGACTCGAAGGTCCCGCTGCCGCCGGCGGTGAAGTCGATGAGCCCCGACAGCGGCACCGAGGTCTTCTTCGACAGGCTGACCGTTTCCACCGGGATGGCGCGGCCGTCGAGGTTGAAGGAATAGGTGCCGTTCCAGCCCACGTAGGCGGCGCCGGTGCCGCGGCCCTCTCCTTTCGCGATCTGGATGCTGTCGAGGCGCACGCCGTCGCCCTCGAACCGCACCGAGGCGGTGGCCGAATCGAACGGCTCGCCGTACGCGACGCCCTTCGAGATCGTCATCGTGCCGAACCCGAACGGACGCTGGTACGGCCCGTAGGGATGGAACTCGCCCGTCAGCACGCCGTCCACGTTGTAGTCGAGGATGCCGAACGCGCGGCGCAGCTCCTCCACCGGCCAGTTGGTGACGCGGACGCGGGCGTTGATCTCCTCGCCGCCGTCCTTCCGCGGGAAGCCGGCCGAGAAGCGGCCGTCGGCGTGGATCTCCCGATCGGGGCCGCCGATCACCACGTCGGTCGCGTCCACGTAGCTGTTCTCGACGACCGCCTTGCCTTTCACCGCCCCCCAGTCCACGCCCCAGGCCCGCATGTGCTCGCCGGCCAGCACGCCCTCGATACGCGGGTTCTTGAACGCGTTCAGCATCGTGCCTTCGAAGCTGCCGTAGCCGCCGATCTCGATGGCGCTGGTCTGGGCGCCGAAGGCGGTCAGGATGCCGGCCATCAACCGATCGCTCTCCTGCCAGTCGGAGGTCGTCACGTGGAACGGGATGCGCGAATCGTTGCCGTAGGCGGTGGCGCCCTCGAACTCGACGAGCGTGGTGGGCGTGGCGAGCTGGCTGCTGCCGATACGGAGCCAGTCCGGCTCGATCGTGTAGGTCATCGAGCCGCCGACCGGAACCGGCTCGAGTGGCCGGTGGTTGCTGAACGGTCCGAACGGTTCCCCGGCCGCCCGCAGCGTCGCGAGCCGCTCGACCGGAATCTGCCGCGTCTGCAGGTCTGCGCCGTCGGGTGGGACCACGTGCAGCTCACCGTCGCCCGTCCTCTGCGCGAAGGCGCTGCGCGGCCACACCATGTGGTTCCGCCCCGACGCCTTGCCGGCCAGCGTCAGCCCCTGCATCTCGAGGTAGCCGCTGAACGTCGTGAGATCGACGTCGTGATACGCGGCGTCGAAGGTGTAGAGCGGCGTGACGCCCGCCTGCCCCAACGGCGCCATCGTGTAGCCGAGGTCGAGCCCGCCGCCGTAGAACGTGCTGGTGGTGTCGGTGACCTCGAACGACTCGGGCACCCATTTCAAGGCGCCGCGCAGCTCTCCGAACTGCAGCGTGTTCAGCCCCGCGGTGCCGCTGTGGAACGTGCCCTTCAACTCGCGGCCCGTGCGGATGCGGCCACCCGGCATGGTCTCGCGGAAGAGATGGAACGTGCCGGTGAACGTCCCCTTGCCCGAGAGCTCGAAGGTGTTCTTGGCGAAAAAGATCTTTCGCATCCACGGGAAGTCGATCTGCGACTCCATGCGGTACATCTGCTCGGGGAAGTAGCGCAGGTTGGTGTCGCCGACCAGCCGTGTCTTCGTGCCGCCGGTGTCGAGATCGATGTGCGAGAACACGAGCCGGGCGTCGTTCACCGTGAACGCCGAGTTCATGTCGAGGTCGAACGGCTCGTAATCCTGGATCTTCACCGTGCCGCCGCTGAACCGCGCCAGGCCGCGATACTCGTCGTTGCTGCGGGCAACGGTGACGTCCAGATGGCGGGTGACGACACTCCACGGCGTCCCGTAGTCCTTGTAGGTCGCCTCGCCGTTGCGTGCGCGGACATAGCGCAGCGTCGTCGTCCAGGCCGAGGGTCCACGCTGCCGGCCGCGCCCGAATCCAGGGAAGCTGCTCGGGCCGTCAGCGAGCTGCTCCACGACCATCGTCCAGCCGTCCATGTCGATGGAGCTGAGAACGACCCGGCGCTGGAAGAGCGGCGCCCACTGGAGACCGACGCGGAGCTTCTTGACGGTGAGAAACGGCGGCGACTGCGGCGTCAGCCCTTCGATGACGAAGTCGTCGAGCTCGAACTGCCCGTTCCACAGCCGGATGCTGAGCCGGCCGATGTGCATCGGGCGCTCGATGAACGTCGACCCGCGCGTTTCGGCCTGCGCCTTGAGGGCCGGCCCGAGATCGACCGTGACGCTGGTGACGACGGTTACCGCCAGCGCCACCGCCAGCGTCGCCACGGTGCGGCGCACGATGACGCGGGTCCGCTGCGTGAGCGGGTGCTTGAAGACGGCAACGAGGGACTGCAGCGTCACGTGCGATTCGATCCGGTCCTAGTCGATGACGACGAGCACGGTCTGGGCCTCCACCGAGGCGCCCTCGGCCACCCGCACCTCACGCACCACCCCGGCGCGCGGCGCACGCAGCTCGTTCTCCATCTTCATCGCTTCGACCACTACGACGCCCTGCCTTGCTTCGACGGCCGTTCCCGGCGTCACGAGCACCTTGACCACGCGACCAGGCATGGGCGCCACGACGCGCCCGTCGCCGGCCGCGGCACTGTGCCCGCCCCGCCGCAGCCGCTGTGCGGAGGTGCGCAGGCCCGCCTGGACCATCCGGCCGTCGACGTGAACCTGCCAGGTGCCCCCGGCCGCCGGCTCGAACATCACATCGTAGCTGCGCCCGGCTGTCAGCCCACCCGCGTCGGCGTCGCTCACGAGCAGCGACCACCGGTCCCCGGCGCGCACCATCGACGCGCGCCAGGCGCGTCCGTCGATGACCACCCGCCAGCCGGGGCCGTCTGGCGCCACGTCTACCGCGCGCGGCTGCCCGCCGGCCTCGACCTCGAACCTCACCCGCGCAACCCCTCGCGGCGCGCCGTCGCCTTCCACCCGGCGCGGGGGAGCACCGACGGCGCGTCAACCGGACGCCCGGACGTGACCGGCGCCGGAGCCGCCAGCGCCTCCTGGTTCGAGGCGGCGCGGAGCGCGACGGCCATCGCCGCGACCTCGATGTCGGACAGTTCTGGCGTTTCGAACGGCTCGCCCCGCCTCGACTGCAAGAGTTCGTCCAGATAACCGGTGTGAAACTCGCCCCGGGCAAACGCCGGCTCCCGCAGCATCCACCGGAAGAAGGGCAGCGACGTACGAACCCCGGACACTTCGTATTCCTGCAGCGCTCGGCTCATGCGGGCGATGGCTTCGTCCCGGGTGTCGCCCCAGACCACCAGCTTCGACACCAGCGAGTCGTAATAGATCGAGATTTCAGAGCCTGCCTCGACACCACTGTCGTCGCGCACGCCCGGCCCGTCGGGGGCGCGCAGGCCGAGCACCCGGCCGGGCGACGGCAGGAACCCGGCATCCGGGTCCTCGGCATAGACGCGGCATTCGATCGCATGGCCGCGCGGCGTGACGGCGTCGCGCGGCGCGACGTCGAGGCGCTCCCCACGGGCGATCCGGATCTGCCAGGTCACGAGATCGACGCCGGTCACGAGCTCGGTGATCGGGTGCTCCACCTGGAGCCGTGTGTTCATCTCGAGGAAGTAGTAGCGGCCATCCTCGTCCAGCAGGAACTCGATCGTGCCCGCGTTGGTGTAGCCGACCGACGCCGCCACGGCGGCCGCGGCGCGCGTGAGCCGCCGCCGCAGCCGCGGGGACACCGCCATCGACGGCGTCTCCTCGATGACCTTCTGATGCCGGCGCTGGATCGAGCACTCGCGCTCGACGAACGGCAGCACGGTGCCGTGCTGGTCGGCGAGGATCTGCACCTCGATGTGGCGCGGGCGAATCAGCTGCCGCTCGAAGTAGATCGCCGAATCGCCGAACGACGATCCCGCTTCCGACCGCGCGGCGCGGACCGCACTCGCCAGGTCCTCGGCGCGAGACACGACCCGCATGCCCTTCCCGCCGCCGCCCGCCACCGCCTTGACCATGATCGGGTAGCCGACGCGGCGCGCCGCGGCCACGAGCTCCGCGTCGCCCGCCTCGGCGCCGATCGGCGCGAGCGTGCCGGGGACGATGGGCACGCCGGCCGCGCGGGCGGCCTCGCGCGCCGCGGTCTTGCTGCCCATCAGGTGGATCGCGTGAGCGGTGGGGCCGATGAACGTCAGCCCGGCGCGCGTGCACGCGTCGGCGAACTCGGCGTTCTCCGCCAGGAATCCGTAACCGGGGTGGACCGCGTCGGCGCCGGTGGCCCGCGCCGCGGCGACCATCGTGTCGATCCTGAGGTAGCTCTCACGCGGCGGGCTGGCGCCGATCGCCACCGCCTCGTCGGCCATGCGCACGTGGCGTGCGCCGCGGTCGCTTTCGGAGAAGACCGCCACCGACGCCAGGCCGAGGTCGCGGCAGGCGCGGATGATCCGCACCGCGATCTCGCCGCGGTTGGCGATCAGGATTTTCTGCAAGGCCCGTTGATCGTAGCACCCGGCTGCGACCAGCCGGGCCCTGCTGGACGGATTACTTGAGGACGGTCGCGGTCACTTCCACGGTGACCGATCGATCACCTTTGGGGCTCACCGCGCGGGAAATCCGCAGCGGCTTTCCCGACTCGAGCAGCGGCTGTGCGCGCACCTGGACGAACGGCACCTCGTTACCGCTCTGGAACTCGAGACCGATACGCGTCAACACCTTGCCGTTCGGCTGCACCACCGGGCGGGCGTCGACGTTCAACGTGCCTTGTGCGTTGGCGGCCCGCTCAATCGAGCGCACGGACCCTTCCTGCCGATCAGCCAGCGTGAGGGTCATGCTCTTTCGCGACGGCGCTTCGGTGCCGCCTTCGGTGACGAGCGTGATGTCGATCTGAATGTTCACCAGCTGACCGGGGGTCGGATCGACGATGACTACCGGCGCCGACCCTGGCGGCGCGGGCGCGGCGGGCGCGGGAGCCGGCGCCTGCGCCCTCGGCGCGGAAGCGGGCCGCGGTGCCTGAGCGGCCCGCGGCGCGGCGGGCGGAGCCGGTGCCGCGGGCGCTGCCGGCGGCGCCGGCGCCGGTTCCTGCGCGAAGGTCGGGTGTGGCACCGCGAGCGCGAAGGCGAGGGCGGTAACGGCTACGACTCTCATGGAGACTCCTTTTCGTACTACTCGACCAGTTCGCCAAGCTCGGAGATCCGAACTCGCTCGATGTCTATGGGTGCGATCAAAACCATTTGCGGCGGCGCCTGCGCGCGTGTCGCCGCGTCGTCCTCTTTCAAGGAAACGACCGCCACGGGGCTGATCTCGACGATGCCCGGCGTGGTGGGCGCGACCGTCTGCCGTGCCACTCGCGCAATCGGACGCGGCGGGCGCGGCGCGACGTGGGTCACGCGAGCGACGTCCGGGCCGGCCGCAGGGCCATGATCGCCGCCCGCCACCACCGCCGGTCGCGCGACGGGCTCGGCGATTGCCCGACGCGTCTGCTGCGGCTCACCACCCGGTCTCGACACGACGACCACCGTCACGACGACCACCGCCAGCGCCGCGGCCGCCGTGGCCACGCGCCATCCGAGCGTCCACGCCGGGCGGCTCGTCATGCGCGCCGCGATCGCCGGCCGGAGATCGCGTGGAAGCTCCGCCTGGGTCATCGCCTGCGCGACCTCGTCGATGACGCCGTCGAGATCTCGCGATTCGTGCTCCATCCTCATTCCCGATCCACGTACCCCAGGACCGCGAGCCGCTCCTTCACTTTCTTGCGCGCGTCGAACACGCGCGACTTGAGCGTCCCCACCGGTACCTGCAACATCGCCGCGATCTCGTCGTAGCCGTATTCGCCGGCCTGCGCCAGCAGCAACGCGTCACGCAGCTTCGGCGACAGCCCGTCGATGGCTGCGGCCACGTGCCGCGTCAGTTCGCGCTGGCGCAGCGCGTCGTGCGGCCCTGCCCCGTCGCCGCGCACGCGATCGGCGGCTTCGATCGGCGCGCGACGGGCCAACCATGCACCAATGGACCGCCGGCGGCTGAGCGCGCGGTGCCACGCGATGCTCAACAGCCACGTACGGAACGCCGCGTCGCCGCGAAACGACCCCAGCTTCTGCCACGCCCGCACCAGCGCGTCCTGTGCCGCCTCCTCCGCTTCCTCCGGCGACCGCAAGGCGGCCAGCGCGGCCCGAAACACGGCGGACTGATGCCGGACCACGAGCTGGTCGAAGGCGCCTGCGTCCCCCGCCTGGGCGAGCCGCACCAGCTCGTCGTCCGTCACACAGCCTGTAGACCCGGGCCGGGCCTCGGCGGTTGGGTGCCGTGCAAACAAAAAGGCCGGCGCAATCGCGCCGGCCCTTCCTGCCTGTCCCACCTGTCCTACCCGTCCCACCTGTCCGGCGGGGTTGTCGTTACTGCCTCCCGCGACCTCGGCCGCGTCCCAGAGGGCCGCCCTGCGTCTTGGTGAACCCGTCAGGAATCGCAAACACCGAATCCGGGAAGGTTTGACGCGCCACGCTCGTGAGCTCGGTCACAACTTCACGCCCGGCGATCGTCGTGACGCGCCGCACGGGCACGCCTTCGTATCCCTGCTCCTGCACGCGGCCAGTCTGGAACACCTGGTCGGCGCCCTGCGGGATCAGCCCGCGCATGAAGGTGGCCAGCTGCCCGGACACTTCGAAGTCCGTGGCGGTGAAGCCGAGCGCGCTCGCGCTCACGGTGCAGACCTCGCCGGTCTTGGCGTTGTTCTGGTAGCCCTCGTAGACGTCGCAGGTCCACTTCGACACTTTCGACGTGCCGGCGCGGCGGTATTCGGTCTTCGCGGCGGCGCCGCCGCCCACCGGCAGCCCACCCAGGCGGCCTTTCATCATGGCTTCCATCTGCGCGCGCTGCGCCGGCGGCATGCCCTCGAGCGCCTTCTGCATCTGTGCCATCGCGTCGCCCACCTGCGCGCCCGCCGCGTCGACGTCGGCCTTCGTCATCTCGCTGTACGTCTTCGCGACGGGGTCGATCATGTAGAGGATCTGCTTGGTCCCGTCGAAGACGACGACCTGCGTCGCGCCGTTCTGACCCGCGATCTCGGTGCGCATGCGCGACCGCTCGATCTGGATCTGCGTGGCGCGCGGAGTGCCGTTGACCGTGGAGGTTTCCACCACCAGCACGCCGTCGGCGGCAGCCGCGGTGGAAGCAGCGGCGCACACGGCCGCGAGAGCGAAGAGGAAGGACGCGCAACGTGTCATGGGGAGCCTCCTGGGCCCGTAGGTTACCCCTCGATGGCCGACAGGTCGAGCCGATTCAGCCGGTCCGGGTCGGCCAGGATGTCCATCTCCACGACCTTGCCGTCCGCGATCGTGAAGCCGATCACCGACAGCACGCGCCCGTCGGGAAGGCGCGACACGACGCCGATGTTGCCGTTCACGAGGGCCACCTGGCTGGACAACCCGAGCTTCGAGAACGCCGCAGCCTGTGCCATCACGGCCTGGGCGCCGCGGACGAATCGTGACATCCCCTTCACGGCTCCGCCATCGGCCCGCAAGACGATCTCGGGATCGAGCACGGTGACCAGCGCCTCGAAGTCGCCGTTCTGGACCGCCGCCAGGAACGCCTCGACGACCCGCCGCTGCTTCCGCAGGTCGGTCTCCGACGTCGGCGCCTGCCCCTGAACCCGTCGTCGTGCCCGGCTGGCCAGCTGGCGGGTGGCGACGACCGAGCGGTCGACGACCGGCGCAATCTCCTCGAACGCCATCCCGAAAACGTCGTGGAGCACGAACGCCAGCCGTTCCGCCGGCTCCAGCTTCTCGAGCACCACCAGCAGCGCCAGGCCGACCGAGTCGGCCAGCATGGCGTCCGCCTCCGGCCCGGTGCCTCCACGGCTCTCCGCGCGCTCGACGATCGGATCCGGCACATGGACGTCCAAGGGATCCTCCCGGCGCGACGTTCGCGCGCGCAGCATGTCCAGGCACACCCGCGCCACGACTGTCGTGAGCCAGCCCCGCAGGTTGTCGACACCGCTCACGTCGGTGCGGCTCAGACGGATCCAGGCTTCCTGGGCGGCGTCCTCCGCCTCGCTGACCGACCCGAGCATGCGATACGCCACCGCCCGCACGTGCGGCCGGTGCGCTTCGAACTGCTCCGCAAGCTTCTCAGGTGTGGGCATCAGTCACATTCCCGCGCCGCGCTCCGTCATTGTAGTGACGGACCGGACGTGACCGATGTGACACGGCAGGAGAAGGCGAGATGAAGATCAGGCTGACGAGCGTGTACGTGGACGACCAGGAGAAGGCGTTGCGCTTCTATACGGAGGTGCTGGGCTTTGCCAAGAAGGCCGACTTCAGCAACGGACCCTTCCGGTGGCTGACGGTCGGCTCGCCGGAGGAGCCGGAGGGCGTGGAACTGCAGCTGGCGCTCAACGACGACCCGGCCGCCAGGGCATATCAGCAGGCGCTGTTCGATCAGAGCCGGCCGGCGGCCATGTTCTACACCGACGACGTCAAGAGCGACTACGAGCGGATCAAGGGCCGCGGCGCCGAGTTCACCATGCCGCCCACCGAGGTGACCGGCTCGACGATTGCGATGCTGAACGACAGCTGCGGCAACCGCATTCAGCTCACCCAGCTGGCACGCTGGTAGAACAGGCCGCTAGAAGCGGAGCAGGCGGTTGATCTTCACGATGACGGCCCGGTTGACGAGGTCGGGGAACCGCGCGGTCTCGGTGTCGCGCTGCTCGTTGAACACCACGAAGAGCTCGCTCCCGGGGCGGTATTCCCAGCGCAGCCGGACGTTGGCCGACACCGCGTGCACGCCGGTGTTGTACTGCACCAGGGCACTCGCGAACATCGTCGGCGTCATCGTGTAGGTCACGCGCGTGCCGGCCAGGTGGGTGGTGGACCGGCTGTCCGGCAGGGTCACCCAGTTGGCAAGATAGGTCGGCTCGATCGAGAGCTGCGACGACAGGTTCAGTCGTCCCTGGCTGATTGTCAGCGTCGTCTTGTCGCCGCTGTAGAACTCGCCGCGCTCCACGGTCACCGATCCCGAGGCGGGGCGCTGCTGACCAAACGTGAAGCCGACGCGGGCGGTGGCGTAGTCGTAGCCGCCGGGCGGGATCGTCAGGCCGACGATGTGCAGCGGCTGCGGCAAGCGCTCGAAGATGCCGCCGTAGCTGGCGGTCAACTTGTCGCTGTTCTGGAACTCGATACCGAACTCGCCGCGCCAGTCGCGCGTGTCGAGATGGCCGTCGCCGGTCTCGGTGTAGACCAGCGCGCCCGCATAGGAGTACTTGCGCACCAGCCGGCTCGCGCGTGGCCGCGGGCTGAAGCGAAACAGGCCGAGCGATCGCCGTATGTCGTCCCGGCGCACGTAGCCGATCTCGGGCCGGAAGTTGTCGCCGACGGCCAGGTGCTCGATCTGCACGCCGTAGCGATCGCCGGCGTAATCGAGCTGCGCGCGATAGCTGGCGTCATCGCCCGACACGCCGTCCGTGTGGGTGCGCGCCCAGTAGGTGTTGATGGCGAGGTTGTCGAAGAACGCGAACGTGCCGTCGACGCCGTAGGCTTCGTTCGACGCGGCGCTTCCCTGACTGGCGCCCGGCACGTGATCGCGCCCGGTGAAAATCAGCCCGATGCTGCTGCGGCGCAGGAGGTCGCGCTTGACGCGCAGCACCGAGAAGTTGGTGCGCGGCACACCGGATGCGTCGTCACGATCGGATTCGATGTT
>Ga0207648_10002651_pt1 | contig 19100 bp, 17 predicted proteins | sample KBSMisM32_FD_184310 | JGI IMG/M metagenome (GOLD analysis project Ga0207648, IMG submission 184310) | Miscanthus rhizosphere microbial communities from Kellogg Biological Station, Michigan, USA - KBS Miscanthus M3-2 (SPAdes) (version 2) | ecosystem: Host-associated > Plants > Roots >...
GTCCCGGTGGAGTCCCCGAAGCTGAACTCGCCGACGGTGTCGTCGACGGCCCAATTGCCGTCGATGCCACTCGGGGCTGCGGCAGAAACGGTCGTGCTGTTGCTCGCCGTGTCGACCGTGTCGGCCGTGTCGACCGAATCGGCAGTAGCGACCGTGGCGGTTGGCGTGGGTGCGGTGTCGGCCGTGGCGGCGGAGGTCTGGACAGCGTTGACCGCGGCGTCGAGGCTGACCGGCGGGGGAGCGTCGTCGCGAAGGAACCACCAGATCCCGACCGCCGCCAGTACGACGACCAACAACCCGCCTCCGACGACCCACTTCAACCAAGGTTTCTTACGACCGGGCGTCGCCTTCGTGGTTGTCTTGTTCATCGAGTCGCTCCTGGGGAAATGAAAAGTATGTCGGTGTGGGCGCGGTGCTGCGGAATCCGTTGTGCGGCTCGGTACGTCAGGCCGGTAGCAGCACCACAGTTCCTTCGGAGACATCGGCGCCGCGGATGGCGACGTTGGCGCCGCTCACACCGAGCATCTCGACGGTCTGATATGCGGTGGTGCCGTCCGGCGCCTTCACCTCGACGGCGTAGGTGCCGTCGAGTCGCGACACGATTGCCTCGGCCGGCACGATGAGCACTCCGGAGTCGTGGGTGAGGGTGAGCGTCACCTTCACCGAACTCCCGTTGTCCGCGTTCTTGATCTCGGTGGAAGGAGTGATGACGGCCTCGACGGCGACCGAGCCGTTTTGGTCCGCCGACTGCAATCGCGACACGGTCCCCTGCACGTCGCCGATGCCGACCTGGAGTCCTGGGACGACGGCGGCCTCGTCGCCCGCCGGCACGTCGACCAACACCTGTTGTGTCGAGGTGGCGAGCGTCATCACGGTGTCGCCGTCACCGACTGTGTCGCCGACCGATTGATCGACGGTGCTGACCGTCGTGGCTGCGGGAATGAACACGACCGACCCCAACGGCACCGTTCCCGTCTGCTCGATGCCGAGGCCCTTCTGCCACGCCTTGACCATCGTGCGCGTCGCCGAATCGAAGTGATCGTCGACGGTCACCTTCTGCTGGGGGTCGTAACCAAGGGCGACGAGACCGGCCTCGAGTTGGGCGACATCGGCGCCGTCGGCCGACGCTGTGGACAAAGAGCGCCACGCCGGCAGGGCACCCTGGAGGGCCACGACCGGTTGGCCGTCGACGGTGTACAGCACGTCACCGAACGACACTGGCGTGTTCGGAGTGGTGATCGACGTGATCGTCTGGGTCACTCGGACGTTCGATGCCGTCGAGGAACTGCTCGACCCGGAGTCACCGCGAGTCGCGCCGCCGCCCGTGAACCCGCCGCCACCGGCGCCGGTCCTGCCGCGTCCGCCGGCGGGCACCGTCGTTTCCGTGGTCGCCGGCGCGGAGGTCGTGGTGGTGTCGCACGATGCCGCGGGCGTTGTCGTGGTCGGCGCGGGTGTCGTGTCGACGACCGGGCTCGTCGTGGTGGTGGGGCTTTCCGTCGCCGTCGTGTCGACCGGTGTCGTGTCGACCGTCGCCGGCGTCGTCGTGTCCGGTGGGACCGTGGCCGCCGCCGTGCTCGGTGTCGCGCAGTCCGCCGCCAGGAGGGCCGACGACGCTCCGGATGGGCCAGCAGGGTTGCTCGACGCTGTCGTCGAGGCGTTGGCATTCGCGTTGGCGTTGCTGTTGCTGTTCGCACTCGCACTGGTACTCGTGGTCGAACTGGTCTGACCCTCGATCCGATGCAGCACCGGCAGCGTCGCCGACAGTTGGACGACTCCGTCGATCCGCTCGGTTGTCGTGAGGTCGCCCTGGCTGACCGTCGCCGTCTTGAAGATCGATGGTTCCTCGACGGTCGACGACGTCTTGGGCTTGCGAACCGCGATCACATATGCCGCGCCGCCCGCGAGCGCGAGGCACACGAGTCCCGTCACGATGGCTCGGCCGCGTCGCCGTTTGGTCGATGTGGCCATGTCAGTTGCCTCGCAGTGCTTCCGTCGGTGGCAGCCGAGCCGCGCGGGCCGCCGGGTACAGCCCGGCGATCGCGCCGATGGCCAAGGCAGCGACCACACCTCCACCGATGGCGATCGGGGGGACGACGACCGCCCAGTTCTTGGTCGAGGCGTAGATCGCCGTCACCGCGGCGCCGAGGGCGACACCGACCACACCGCCGGCGCCCGCCAGCAGGATCGCCTCGGTCAGGAACTGGCGACGGATGTGCGCCTTCGTGGCGCCGAGCGCCCGTCGCAGGCCGATCTCGCTGCGACGTTCGATGACAGCGATCACCATCACGTTGGCGATGCCGATTCCGCCAACGAGCAGCGCAACAGCGCCGAGGCCGAGGAACAGCGAGGTGAACGCGGTGCTGGCAGCGTCTTCGGCGGCGAGTGCGTCCGACGGCCGGGTTGCTTCGACCTCCTCGGGTGTCTCCGGATTGACCGTCGGCGGCAGCACCGCGCGTACGTCGTCGATCGCGCCTTCCTGCGTGCGCACGTAGATCCGTTCGGGAGCGAGATCGTCCTTTACGACATACGTCTGGGCGGCGTCGATCCCGATGATGGCGCCGCGGTCGAGACCTTCGGCCGCGGCAACCGGTTTGAGGATCCCGATCACCGCGAACCAGTTGTCGCCGATCCTCACACGCAGTTCGTCGGCCACGTCGACGATGCCCAACTTCTGGGCGGCGACCGAACCGAGCACGACCGCCGGATAGGTGCTCGTGGCGCCGTCGAGCCACTCGCCGTCGGCCATCGACGCATTCAGTGTCGTCAGCAGATCGTCGTCGGCGGCGAACACCGTGATGCCGCTGTTGATGCCGGTCGAGATCGCGTCGTTGCGGCGCACGGTCGCGTTGACGGTGGCGATCGAGCTCACCGCAGTGACGGGTCCGATCCTGCGGACCATCTTCACCGCGTCGGCGGGCAGCGTCTGGTTGCCTCGCCCGAAACCTTGTCCGGCTTGAACTTCCAACAGGTTCGTGCCGAGCGCCCGGATACGGGTCTGCAGTTCCTCGCGCGACGAGGCCGAGAGACCCAGCACGGCCACCATCGCGGCGATCCCGATCGCGATACCGAGTGTCGACAGACCGGTGCGCAGGCGACGCGTGCGCAGGCCGAGCGCGCCGACGCGCAGGACGTCGGTCGGTCGCAGCCGCGACCGGTACATCGCCGTGGCGACACTCATCGCAACGCTCCGGCGACGTCGTACTCGACCGACTCGATCGAACCGTCGCGCATCGAGATCCGCCGCGGCAAGGAGGCCGCCAGCTCGCGGTCGTGGGTGATGATCAGGATCGTCCGGCCATCGGCGTGCAGCTCGCGGAGCAGCTCCATCACCGCGCCACCCGAACGCGAGTCGAGGTTGCCGGTCGGCTCGTCGGCCAACACGATCGACGGGCGGTTGACGATGGCGCGGGCGATGGCCACGCGCTGGCGTTCGCCGCCCGACATCTGACTGGGCGTGTGCGACAGCCGTTGTCCCAAGCCAACGCGTCGCAGCGCTTCGGCGGCAGCGTCGCGCCGTTCGTCGACCGACGTGCCGCGGTAGAGCAAGCCGTTGGCGACGTTGTCGACCGCGGTCATGCCTTCGAGGAGGAAGAAGGACTGGAAGACGAAGCCGATGAGATGGGACCGCACACCGGAGAGCTGGCGGTCGCTCATCGCCGACGTGTCCACTCCGGCGACGCGCACCACTCCGCTGGTGGGGCGATCGAGCGTGCCGATGATGTGCAGCAGCGTCGACTTCCCCGACCCGGATGGTCCGACGATGGCCGCCAGCTCGCCGTCGTGCACCTCGAGCGACACCGAGTCGAGGGCCCGCACGGGTGGCTGCCCCGGGTACTCCTTGACGACGTCGATCACCTGCAGGGCGAGGCCGCTCACGCCGGACCCGGTCGTGCCGACGTCGGTCATGACGGCACGACGACGTCGGTGTTGGCGGTGAGGTTGCCCTGGACCTGGACGAATCCGTTCGAGAACAGTCCGGGGGTGACACCGACCAACTTGGTCTGGTCCGTTCCGTCGGCGGCCTTACCCGTGACCTCCTGCACCGCGTAGCCGCCTTCCTTGAGGGCGAGCAGCGCGCTGACGGGCACGACGATCGCGTTGGGCACGCTCGCCGAGACGACGCGCAGCGTCACCGGGATCTCGACGAACGAATCGACCGAAGACGGGATGTTGTCGACACCGATCGTGATGGTGACCGATGGGGTGGCGCCGGGAGTGTTGGTCGTGTTGGTCGCGACGTTGCCGACGTCGACGACCGTGCCGGGTTGCACGGTGCCGTCGGGGAACTCGACGTCGATCTTGGCGCCCAGCGCGAACGTGTCGTCGCCGACCGGAGCGGTGGTGGTGACCTGCCGCGAAGGTGCCGTCAACGACTGGACCACGCTGTCGCCGGCGAGGACCGTGCCGTCCGGAACCAGGGCGGCTCCGACCGACAGACCCGACGGCACGACGACGAAGGCGCCGGCCGGGATGGCCACGCTCGCCGGGTCGGCGGTGACACCGAGCGATGCCAGCCAGGCGGCGGCAGCCGTCGCGGTCGCCCCGTCGAAGTGGTCGTCGACCGTCATCGCTCCATCGCCGTTGAAGCCGAGCGCCGTCAGTGCCTGTTCGAACAGCTTCACATCGGCGCCGTCGGTGACGCCTACGGACAACGAGCGCGACAGCACCGGTGTCGCTGCGGCGTCGCCTTCGATGGCGATGACGGGCAGGCCGTTGCTCCAGTAGAGGACGGTGCCGGTGCCAACGTTCGTGCCCGCGGCCGCCTGATGATCGATCGTCGCCTCGGCGAGACCCGACACCAGATACTTCCGTTCGGCTTGCCGGCCGACCACCAACGGCGACCCGGCGTTTACCGAGCCGCCAACGGTTGCCGAGACGGTGTCGACGAGCAGCTTGCCGGGGATGAACACGATCTCGCCCTTGGTGATCTTCCCGTCGCCGGTCAGGCCGAGGCTGTTCTCCCAGGCGGTGACGGCGGCCTTCGTGGCAGCGTCGTACTTCTCGTCGATGACGATCTTGTGGTTTGGATCGAAGCCGAGTTGCACGAGGTTCATCTCGAGTTGGCGGACGTCGGCGCCATTGCTCGATGCCGTCGACAGGTCTCGATATCCGGGGATGTCGCCGATCATCGCGACGACGGGTGCACCGTCGACGGTGGCGACGACCGTGCCGGCGTCGACCGTGTCACCACTGTTCACGACGCTCGTGACGGTTCCGGCGATCGGTGAACTGACAGTGCTCGAGGTGGTGAAGCCGAGTGTTGCGGTGGTGTCGTCGTAGGTGACGAGGTCGAGTTGTTGCACCTTCGCCGTGCTCAACTTCACGGGCGCCTTGGCGACGGTCGTCGTGTCGGAGTGGCGCGAGCCGACGACGTAACCGCCGGCGGCCCCTGCGACGAGAGCGACGAGACCGAGCGCCGTTGCCGACGCGCGGTTCACGGTGTCGTCGCTGTCGTCGTCGTCGACGAGGTCGACGAATTCGAGCGCTGGAAGGCCTCGGTCAGGATCGGTTGGCACTTGGTCAACGCCGCGGTCACGGCGGGGTCGGTGTCGTCGAGGCCGAGGCGCTCGATGATCCGCTTCGTCGGGTCGAAGCCTGCGCCGCCAGGACCACCCCGTCCGCCGTTCGCACCCGTCGGCACGCTGCCGTCCGGTGGCGGTCCGAAGCCGGGTCCGCCGTCGGCGCCCGCGGCGGGCACGGATCCGTCGGTGGCGCCACCGTTGGCATTGGTGGTGCCGTTCGTGCCGTTCGTTCCGTTACCGCCGCCTCGAGGGCCGAACGTGATGTCGTCGACCTGCAGACCCTCGTCGCGCAAGCAGGCGGTGAAGTCGTTGAGCGCGTTCTGGATCTTCTCGCGGTCGACGGGTGTGCGGCCGCGTCCACCGAACTGCACTCCCTGCAGCAGATTGCCGCAGACCTTCTGGGCTGCCTGGAACTCGGTGGAGCGCGGGTCGATCCCCGAACCCGGCCCGAAGCCGCCGCCGGTCGGGTTGCCGTCGGCGTCGAAGGTCGGGTCGGCCATGTTGATGCCGTTGTCGCGCATGCACGACGCGTACTTCAGCAACGCCTCTTGGGTGTTGACCGGCGTCGTGGTGTCGGCGGGGGTCGTCCCGCTGGTGGAGCCCAGCGAGGCGACCTGCGCCGAAGCGTTGCCGCCGGTGCCGCATGCCGTGGCGAGGAGGGCGATCGACATGCCGAGGAGGGCGATCGATTGCCGGGGATGCATCCGAATGTTCACGACACGATGCTGATCTCCCACCGCTAATCGCCATTCGAGAAATTCCTAGAGTTTGGTGAGAACGAGTCTTCAGTCGTGTGAGGCGCGCACGACGTCTTCCGCCGCCTGGCGCACCTGCCAGTCGCGATCGACGAGCGCTGCCTGCAGCGCGGCATCGACCTCGTCACCGTCGAACGGAGCCAGCGCGAGGACGGCGCGCCGCCGGACGGCCGGCTTGTCGCTGCACCCGTGGAGGATCGTCGGCAGACCGCGCCGATCACCGATCGCGCCGAGCGCGGCGACGGACGCCTCGCGCACCAGCGCGTCGCCGGCCGTCACTCCGAGGTCGACGAGAACTGCCAACACGTCGTCGCCGACCTCGACGTGCTCGCCGCACGCCCACGCCGCGGCTTCGACGACGGTGTCGTCCGTGTCGTGGAGAGCGCCCAGCAGCGACACGCCAGGTCGTTGAGCTGCGATTGTCGCGGCGCGACGACGAACCGACGGCGCCGGGTCGACCAGTGCTGTGTCGAGATCGGCGTCGGTCAACGCGTGCAGTCGCAGCAGCGCGCCGAGCGCCAATTCGCGAGTCACGGGGTCGGCGTCGGTGAGTGCGTCACGCGCCGTCGCCGGGTCGGCGCGGTGGCCGGCAAGAGCCACTTCGCGCCAGCGCGACGTCACTTCTTCAGCATGTGCGAGAGGGTGATCACGACCCACGACGCGCCGAACGCGATGACCGTCGCGACGATCATTCCGGTGACCACTGCCATGGTGCTGCCGGCGACCAGCGCCCAGATCTTGCGCCACCATTGCGGACGGCGGTGCAACGTCGCCTGCGTTTCCTCGACCGGGAGCCCGAGCCGGGCGCGCCTCGGTAGCATGGCGCGAGCCGGATTGGCGGTGGCTCTGGCAGGCTTACGCCAGCCCGCCGCAACCAAGCCAACGATGGCGAGGACGGCGATCCAAGCAGTAGCGATGGTGAGTTCCCTGGTCGACACGCAAGAATCAATCGTAATAGAGCCACGCGAAGAGGTTCGGTCGCCGGGTCGCCGCAATCTCTTCTGGGCCGTACCGCTGGCGGTGATCGGCTTCCTCGGCGTCGTCCTCGTTGCCGTCACCGCCGTACTGCCGAGCACCGTCGTCGCCAGCAAACGCGACTGCGTGAAGCGTGACGAGGCCAACGTCTGCACCGAGAAGGGTCCGTCGGAGGACGTGCAGTTCGCGGTCGTCCCGGCCGACGCGCAGCCAGTCGAACCTCGTCTCAGGATCACGGGCCCGAAGACGTATGACAGCAACGGTCAGATCTACTTCGTGACGGTACGCAGTCCCGAGCTCAGCATGCTCGAGTGGTGGGTCGGGCGCGACAGCCCGGCGGTGGACCCGAAGAGCTATTCGGATCTGTACGCGACCGAAACGCCCGAGCAGCAGGTCGTGCGCGGCCAACGCGACATGCGCACGGCGAAGGAGACTGCGGAGTACGTCGCCCTGAAGCGGCTCGGCTTCGATGCCAAGTTGACGCCGGGCGATGTGGTCATCGATCAACTCGTGTGCCTCAAGCCAAGTGACGACGGCCGATCGTGCGCGCAGTTCGCGCCGTCGGATCAGGTGCTCGACCCGGGCGACAAGTTGTCCAAGCTCGACGGCGTGTCGTTGTCGGTGGTCGACGATCTCGGGCCGATCCTGGCCAAGCACAAGCCGGGCGACAAGGTGCAGGTCGAGTACGAACGCGACGGCAAGACGGCGTCGGGCGAGATCGAGTTGATCGCCGCTCCCGACGAGCCGAACCGCACGATCGTCGGTTTCGTCCCCAGCGACACGGCGCAGATCAGTCTGCCGAGTGATGTGAAGATCGACATCGACACCGAATCGATCGGTGGCCCGTCGGCCGGTCTGGCGTTCACCTTGACGCTGATCGACAAGTTGTCGCCGGGCGATCTGATGGGCGGCAAGCCGGTTGCCGTCACCGGCACGATCGGCATCAACGGCGAGGTCGGTGCGATCGGCGGTTTGTCGTCGAAGGCATCGGCGGTGCTGCAGTCGGGTGCGAAGTACTTCCTCGTTCCGACCGCGCAGGGTCCCGACGACATCGCCAAGGCGCGCAAGGTCGTCGGTGACAAGGTGGAGATCATTCCGGTGGCGACGGTCGACGAGGCGTTGGCCGCGTTGCAACGGATCGGCGGCGACGCGGCGCCCGCGGCGCCGGCCTCGGAGTCGACGACCACCACTGCCCCCTAGCGCGCCGGCCACCGCGCGTCAAGCGATTGCCACGATTTCGGTGACCTGCCGACCTACGCTTGCGCGCGATGGCACTTTCGTTCTCACGCCCTGATCCGTCGTCGCCCGACGCGGTCGCGTCGGCCGGCTTTTCCACGTCGCGCCGCGGGTACGACCAGAACGAGGTGCGCGATCTGCTGCGGATGGTCGCAGCGGAGATGGCCCGTCTCCAAGAGCGCGAGCGGTTCCTCGAGCGTGAACTGCGCACCGCGCAACGCTCGACCAATCCGGCGATCGCCCTCGACGACGAAGTCGTCACCAAGATGTTGGGCGAAGAGGCCGCCCGCATCCTGCAGACGGCACGCGAAGCCGCATCGCAGATCAAGATCCGTTCGGAAGACGCCGCAGCGCGCGTGCTGCGCGAGGCGACCGACGAGGCGCAGCGGTTGCGCGAAGAGGCCGAGGTCGAAGCTGCCCGTCGCCGTCAAGATGCCTCCGCCGACGCCGAGTCGGAACTCGTCATGGCCAAGCAGCAAGGCCGCGAGATGGTCAACGAGGCGCGGGCCTACCGCGAGCGGGTGCTCAGCGAGCTTGCCCGCCGCCGCGAGTTGGCGCGTCAGCAGATCGAGCAGTTGATGCACGGCCGCGATCGTCTGCTGCAGGCGTTCGAACGGTCTCGCCTCGTCGCGGTCGACGTGATGGCCGAGCTCACGCCGCTCGGCGAGCCCAACGAGTACGTCAACCTGTCGCCGACCACCGGTCCGGTGCCGCTGATGGTTCCGAATCAGCGACCGATGCCCGAGACCGAGGTGCCCGAGGACGACATGCCGGTTGACGCTTCCGTAGAGGTCGACGCCGAGCCGGAAGTCGTCGTGGCGATCGAAGTCGGCGAGCTGGAAGAGATCGAACGCGCGCCGGCGGAGGACGAGGGCGACAACACCGTGGTGCTGATGCGCGACTCGCACGAGGTCCACGAGCACGACGAGCGCGACGAGGCCCGCAAGGCCGCACCTGTCGTTGCCCTCTTCGGAGCCGGCGACGACGACGAGACGGAAGCCGATCCGCCTGCGGCGTCGAACGTCGACGATCTGTTCGCCCGGTTGCGGGCGGCGCGCGCCGAGAACGTCGTGGAACGGGCCACCGAGCCCGTCGACGAACCCACGGACGCGCCTGGCGACGACGCGACGACATCGTTGACGATCGTCGAGGACCTCGCTGTGTTCCAGCCGTCACCCGAGGCGCCCGTCGTCGAGGAAGCGCTCGACGACTCGGTGTTCGGCCAACGCGAGGCGTCGCTCACTCCGATCATCGTCGCCTGCGCCCGGAAGTTGAAGCGGGTGCTGGCCGACGAGCAGAACGAGATCCTCCACACGTTGCGCCGCCAGGAGCCGGTGCGCAACCTCGACACGATGCTGCCGTGGCAGACGGAGCAGACCGAGCGCTACGCGTCATCGATCAGTGCCGAACTCGACAAGGCCGCTCTGCTCGGCGCAGCCAGCATCGACAGCGGTACGGCGAAGGAGCACAAAGCCGACATCAACCGCGCCGGCGCCACCAAGCCGGCCGTCGAGGCGTTGGCCACCAACATCGTCGTCCCGTTGCGCGAACGCCTCGAGCGTGCCGTCGCCGACACCGGCGGCGACAACGAGGAGCTGGCGACGATCGTCCGCGGCATCTACCGCGAGTGGAAGACACAGCGCATCGACGAGCATCTCGACGACGTGCTGCGCACCGCGTTCGGCCGCGGTGCGCTCGCCGCAGTGCTGCCCGGCACGAAAGTGTGCTGGATGGTCGACCCCAGCGGTCCGGCGTGTCCGGACGCCGAGGACAACGCGTTGGCCGGCGAGGTTGCGGCGGGTCAGCCGTTCCCGACAGGGCATGTCTGCGCTCCCGCGCACGAGGGATGCCGCTGCATGCTCGCGTTGGCACCCCGCTAGTCTCGCCAGGGTGCGGAACCCGTCCGACCAGCCAGCGCGTGGTGCCTCACCGAGGAGGCGCCGCTTCTCCGATCGGGGCCGCGTCATCCTCATCGGCATCGCCGTCATCGTCGTCGGCGTCCTGCTGTTCAGCCGATTCTTCGCCGGGATCTACACCGACTATCTCTGGTTTGATTCCGTAGGTCGCGCCGGTGTGTGGTCCACCGTGCTGCGATCGAAGCTGCTGATGTTCTTCTTGTTCGGCGGAACGTTCGTCGCGCTCGCCGTGCTGAATCTGGTGATCGCCGACCGGTTGGCGCCGTCGGCGTTCTCCGCCAACACGCATCCGGTCGTCGAACGGTTCCACGAGTTCTTCGGTCATCGCCTGCGTCTGCTGCGCATCGCCGTGGCAACCATCGCCGGTCTGTTGTTCGCCGCCCCGGCGGTGGGCCACTGGCAGGACTGGCTGATGTTCCGCAACTCGCAGCGGTTCAACATCTCCGACGGTCAGTTCCACCACGACGTCGGCTTCTATCTGTTCCGGCTACCGTTCATCGCCTTCGTCATCGACTGGTTGTTCGTCGCCCTCGTGTTCATCACGCTGCTGGTCGTCGCCACGCACGTGCTCAGCGGTGGGATCATCATCCAGCCGCCGCGGCCGAAGGTCCGCCGCGCCACGAAGGCCCATGTGGCCGTGCTGCTCGCCGCGCTTGCCGTCGTCAAGGCCGGCGACTACTGGCTGACCCGGTATGAGCTGACGACCGATTCGCGTGGGTTCGTGCGCGGCCTGCTGTACTCCGCCGCGCACGCCCAGTTGCCGGCGGTCGTGCTCTTGTCGCTCGTTGCGCTGCTGGTCGCCGGGTTGTTCCTGTCGACGCTGCGCACCAACTCGTGGCGCATCCCCATCGTCGCTTCCGCGCTGTGGGCCGTGGTCGCGCTCGTCGGCGGCATCATCTACCCCGCTGCGGTGCAGGCGTTGGTCGTCAACCCCAACCAGCGCGACAAAGAGGCGCCGTACATCTCGCGCAACATCGACGCCACCCGCCACGCGCTCGGCATCGACAACATCGCCACGAAACAGGTGAGCTTCGCCGACATCACCGAGAAGCAGCTCACCGCCGACATCACGCCGCTGACCAACGTGCGGATGTTGCGACCGGAGGCGATGATCGGCCGGTTCCGCACCGACCAGAGCCAGAAGGCCGGCCTGACGATCAACGACGTCGACCCCGATCGCTACGAGCTCGACGGTCGCGTCCAGCAGGTGGCGATCGCAGCACGAGAGCTCGACCTGTCGGCGATCGCCAACAAGTCGTGGCAGGGCAAGCACCTCATCAACACGCACGGGTGCGGGCTCGTCCAGGCTCCATCCGGATCGATCAGGGATCGCCGGCCCGACTACAAAGAGGTGCAGCTCGACCGGCCGGAGATGTACTACAGCGACGACATCTCCGGATTCGCCGTGGTCGACACCGGCGTCAGCGAGGAGGCCTGCCCCGGCTATGACGATCCCGGCGCCTATTCGGGGACCGGTGGCATCAAGCTCGACTCGGTGCTCAAGCGCACCGCGTTCGCGCTGAGCTACCTCGACTACAACATGATCGGTTCGAGCGCGATCGACGACAATTCGCGCCTGGTGTCGATACGTCGCGTCGAGGACCGCGCCAAGAAGCTCGCACCCTTCCTCTCGTACGACAACGACCCGTACCCGGTGGCGTTCAACGGACGTGTGCTGTGGATCATCGACGCCTACACGACGTCGGATCGCTACCCGTACGGCGAGAGTGGCGATCGCACGCAACTCAATCCCGGAAGTGGTCTCGACCACCCGTTCAACTACGTGCGCAACAGCATCAAGGTCGTCGTCGATGCGTACAACGGCACGATCGACTTCTACGTCATCGACCCCAACGATCCCGTCGCCCGCGTGTGGGAGTCGGCATTCCCCGGGATGTTCAAGTCCCGCGATCAGGTGCCCGCAGGTCTTGATCAACACTTCCGCTATCCGGAGGAGTTGTTCCGCGTGCAGACCTCGGCGTACTCGAAGTACCGGCTGAGCCCGGAGGCATTCTTCGGCCGCACCGGCGCGTGGTCGGTGGCGCAGGCACCCATCGCCCGGCCGCGAGCGGCCAGCGCGATCGTCACGACCAACAGCGTCGAAACAGAGTCCCGCGGCCAGCAGGACGATCTGGCAACCGAATCCGGCACGGAGCGTTTCATCCCCTACTACTCGATGCTGCGATCACCGGGTGAGACCGCGGCGTCGTTCAAACTGCTACGACCGTTCGTGCCCTTCTCGACCGACGACAGCAAACGCAACCTGCAAGCGTTCATGACGGCGAGCAGTGATCCGCAGGACTACGGCACGTTGGTGGCGTACGAGGTGACGTCGCAGGAGGACGGTCCGTTCACCGTGTCGAACACCATGAACACCGAGTCGTCGGTCTCGCAGCAACTCAGCCTGCTCAACATCGAAGGCACCGATGTCGTGTTCGGTGATCTGCAGATGGTGCCGGTCGCCGGCGGCCTGCTGTGGGTGCGTCCGGTCTATGTGCAACCGTCGGTGCCCGACCCGCGCAACTCGCAGCCGACCATCGAACTAGTGCTGGTGTCGCAGAACGACCATGCCGCGTTCGGCAGCTCGCTCACGACTGCCCTGGCGAAGCTGTTCGCCGGGTTCGACGCCGACATCGGCGATGTGGTTGACGGCACCCCGCCGGCCGACAATTCAGGAGGCGGCGACACCGGCACCGTCACGCCGCCACCGTCGACGAACCAGACCCCGGCCCAGCTGCTCGATCAAGCCGAGACCCTGTTCGCCCAGGCCGATCAAGCGCTCGACGACCACGACCTGGCGACCTACCAGGCCAACGTCGAGCAGGCCCGAGCGTTGGTGCAGCAGGCCGTCGACCTGCTCAAGCAGGGTTAGCTTCGTCGCCTCGGGCTTTTTGCAGCAGCTCGGCCAACGCTGCCAGGTCTTGCCGGAAGGCGATCTCATAGCGGGCCTGTTCGTTGGCCAGCTTGACCTGCCCGCCACGCAGACCCTCGACCACTTCGTCGCTGATCGCAGCGCCGCCGCCGTCGCTGCTCTCCGGCAGGCGTTGCCCGAGACCGTCGATGTCGCGGCCGAGCTCGCCGAGTTGGTTGGCCAGTTCGGTGCTGACGTTGGTGAGGCGCTGGTCGAGCAGGGCCATGTGCTCGCGCACCGCGCGGGCTTCTGCATCGGTGGCCGTTGCCCGCTCGGCAAGCATGCCCACCTGTGCCTGCAGTTCTTCGTGGCCGCGCATCTGCTCACCGATCGTCAGCAGTTGCAGGCGCACGTCGTCGTCGACTCCGCCACCGCTCGGCTGTTCGGCGAGCTGGTTGACCCGATCGCGCAGCGCCGACAGCTGGCCGCCGAGCTCCGCCTGAGCGGCGACGCGCGCGTTGAGCTGTTGCAGCTGCATGGCGAGACCGTCGAGCGTGGCCAGTCGTTGATCGACGTTGAGGTCGCCGATGTTCTGGTGCGTCGACTCGACGTCGGCGACGCGCTGGTGAAGTTGGTCGATCTCCGTCATCCGCTCCTTGAAGAAGTCGATCTCGCCGAGACGGTGACGGAGCTGATCGAGCTCGTTGACCCGCATCTGCACCGCGGCGATGCGTTCGAGTGTTTCCGGGTCGGGCCCGGTCATCGCCGGCGGCGGCGGCGGTAATGCCGCGGCCTCGGCCACTGCCGTGTGCGCCGACTCCACTTCGGCGCGCAGCTCGGCGATCTGGGCCTCGAACTCGGCGATCTTCGGCGAGTGGTCCTGCATCCCGAACAGTCGGTTCTGGATGGCGTCGACCTTCGCCGACAACTCATCGGTGCCGGCGTTGCCGCCAGGTGAGGTGCCGGTGGCGTTGTTCTCGGCGATCTGCTTCTGCAGTTGGAAGACCATGTCCGTGATCTCGGTGAGATCGTTGCGTTCGTTGGCGAAGGCGGCTGCGGTGGCGTCGAGCGAGCTGAGGCGGGCCTCGACGATGGCCCGCGACTGCTCGCTCTCGTCGAGGCGGGCGCGCATGTCGATCAACTCGGCGCGCAAGGCCAGGAAATCGGCCGGATCGACGCCAACTTTGCGAGCCTGTTTCACCGGCTTGGGAGGCTTCGGGCCCTTCGCGGGAGTGGCTTTCGGAGGAGGGGGAGCCAGTTGCGGTAGGTCGGGAACCAGCGGCAGGGTCTGCTCCAGTTTGTCGAGCGGATCTTCCTCAGGACCTGCCGCGTCATCCGGCCGGGGCACGATGATCGACTTCGGCTTCTTGCTGAACAGTCCCACCTGAGTTGTCCACACTTCCTGGGGTTGTTATCGAAATGGCTGTTCGCTACCGTACATGTTCTACTTCGCCGCGGGGTGGAGCAGTTCGGTAGCTCGTCGGGCTCATAACCCGAAGGTCGCAGGTTCAAATCCTGCCCCCGCCACCATTTGGAAGCCGCCCTGTTCGGGCGGCTTTCTTCGTTTTGGCACTGTTTCGAAGGAGGTTGAGACAAGTGATGAAATATTCGTTCTGACCGAATGTTTCGTGACTCGCTGCCCGGTGGGTACCTTCACATTCACCGCGAGAGTCGGCGACAGTGCCCGGCACGTGCGAAGTCATAGGGGGTCACATGGCGACATCAAGCATCGACGAAGGCATGACGACTGGCACGACACTCGACACGCTCGTCCTCATTGGCACCACCAAGGGGCTCTTCACGCTGCGTGCCGGGCCGGGGCGCGAAACATTCGTGCTCGAGGGCCCGAGCTTTCCCGGTGAGGAGGTCTACTCGACGTGCATCGACGATCGCGGGCCGCACACGCGCCTGTTGGTCGGCTCCGTCAGCAATCACTGGGGCCCTGTGCTACGTCGCTCAGACGATCTCGGTGCCACGTGGCGGGAGGAAGATCATGCTGCGCTGGCATTCCCCGACGACACGGGCGCGTCGCTGGCTCGGATCTGGCAGTTGACGCCGGGGCCGGTGGATCAACCCGATGTCTTCTATGCCGGTGTGGAGCCCGCGGCGCTGTTTCGCAGCGACGATGGCGCCCGCACCTTCTCGCTGGTGCGCGGTCTGTGGGACCATCCCCATCGACCCCAATGGGTGCCGGGCGGAGGAGGCATGTGCTTGCACACGATCCTCGTCCATCCGACCGATCCGCAACGGCTACTCATCGCTGTGTCCGCGGCGGGCGTGTATCGCAGTCACGACGGCGGGGAGACGTGGTCGGCAAGCAACAGTGGCATCGTGGTGCCGTTCATGCCCGATGCACCGGCGCCGGAGTTCGGTCAGTGCGTGCACAAGGTGGCGCGCGATGCCGTCGACCCCGACCGCCTCTATCTGCAGCACCACGGAGGCATCTACAGCAGCGACAACGGCGGTGACTCGTGGGAGCCGATGACGAGCATCGCCGGAATGGACTTCGGCTTTCCGGTCGTGTCGCACCCCACACAGTCCGGCACCGCGTACCTGCTGCCGCTGGAAAGCGATGAGTATCGCTGCACGCCCGACGGACATTGCGTCGTGTGGAAGACCGAAGACAAAGGAAGTACGTGGCGCCCCCTGACCAACGGTCTGCCGCAGGACAACGCCCATCTGACGATCCTCCGCGATGGCTTCACGTCAGATGGCCTTGGGCCGTCCGGCCTGTACTTCGGAACCCGCACTGGCGAGCTCTTCGCATCGACCGACGACGGCGACACCTGGCGCGAGCTCGCATCTCACCTGCCACCGATCATGTCTGTGCGGGCAGCACCGGTTCGCTGACCGCGATGCAGGTCCGAGTTCGGCTTCCCACCCAGCTGCGACACCTCGCCGGCGGCGCCAACTCCGTTGTCGTCGTCGTCGAGGCAACACCGGTGACGGTGGGTTCAGTGCTGGATTCGTTGGCAGTCACGCACCCGGCCTTGGAGCGGCGCGTGCGCGACGAGACTGGCCGCACTCGGGTGCACGTCAACATGTTCGTGGACGCGGACAACATCCGCGATCTCGACGGAGTCGAGACGACTGTCGCTGCCGGTTCGGACGTGTCGATCATCCCCGCCATCTCCGGCGGTTGACCGCGGCGCGCGATACACCCGCATGCGAAGACTCATTGGTCGAGGAGCACGATCTCCAGCTCGTCGATACGCGCCGCGTCGCCGGTGACGTCGAGGCCGACGATGCGCCCGTCGGCGACGCGGAACTCGATCACGCCCCGAATGGTTCCGCCGGGAGCCCACACGAGGGCAGGAAGACCGTCGACCAGTGCCAGGCGCGCTGTCTGGGCGCCTCCGGCCAGCGCGCTCGCTACGGCCGCGGCGCCGCGGGTTTCGCGGAGCGAACCCATGCGCAGCGCAGCTTGGTCGGGGCGGAGCGCGACGTCGGGGTCGAGCACCGCCAGCAGGCCGTTGAAGTCGCCGCCCCGCGCCGCGGCGAGAAATGCCTCCACGAGCTGCCGCCGGCGCAGAAGGTCGAGGTCCGGCGACACCTGACCACCTTGCACGCGCCGGCGGGCACGGCTGGCCAACTGGCGGGTGGCTTCCGGTGAGCGATCCACGACGAGCGCGACGTCCTCGAACGGCATTGCGAACACGTCGTGCAGCACGAACGCCACTCGTTCGCCAGGCGAGAGGCGTTCGAGCACGACGAGCAACGCCGAACCGATCGAATCGGCGAGCACTGCTTCACGTTCCGGATCGGCGTCCGTGGCCGACGCCGCCGTCGAGGCGTCGTCGTCCATGTGTTGCTCGGGTCTCGCCCGTCGCGCTCGTAGCCGGTCGAGACACACCCGCGAGACAACGGTCGTCAGCCACCCGCTCAGGTTGTCGACCGCCTCTGCGTCGGTTCGCTCGAGGCGCAGCCACGCTTCCTGGACCGCGTCCTCGGCCTCGAGCTCGGAGCCGAGCAGCCGGCGGGCGACCGCCAGCAGCCTGGCGCGGTCCGCCTCGAACCGATCAGCGAGCGCGTCGCGGTCGTTCACCAGTATGTCTCGACCGGTCGGATTTCGATGGCGCCACCGTGACGGGCAGCGGGGATGCGGGCCGCCAGGGCCACGGCGCTGTCGAGGTCGTCAGCCTCGAGGACGAGGTATCCGCCGACGGGTTCGGCGAACGGCCCGGACGTGGTGACGGGCGAACCGTCGACGACCCGAACGGTGGTCGCCTTCTCGGCCAGACCGAGGGGAGGCCCGGACGTCACGCCCTCGGTCTTGTTCAGTGCCGCGTAGTCGGCGTAGATCGCCTTCTGTTCCTCGGCGGGCAACGCTGCCCAGGCGTCGGTGTTCGGGAGTGGGGTGGTGCCTTGGTAGATGAGCAATGTGTACTGCATCGTGAGTCTCCTTTGTTGAGGTTCACCTGCATGACGAACCAGGGATCCAAGATGTGACAGGTTGTGGCCATCGACGACTATTGCTACGTCACTACGACCGGCCGGCGTAGTGGACGGCCGCACCGCATCGAGATCTGGTACGCGGCGGATGGCGACACCATCTACCTCCTGGCGGGTGGCGGTCTGAAGTCCGACTGGGTGCGGAACCTATCGGCCGATCCTGCGCTGCTTGTCGAGCTCGACGGCGAGATTCGCAACGCTCGAGGTCGGCTCGTCGTCGACAGCGACGAGGCACAGCGGGCTCGGTCGCTGGTGTTCGACAAGTACTCGGTCCGCTATAGCGGCGACCTCACTGGCTGGCGGGACGAAGCTCTCCCCGTGGCAATCGATCTCCAGGCCGCGGCGCGTTTATATTCGTAGAGTACACCGATCGGTATGTATACTGCCGGGAACATCACGGAATTACCGCACGTCGAGGAGGGCACATCATGAAAGCTCCTATTAGCTCCGCCAAGGTTCCCGCCCCCGGGCCGTATTCACCGGGGCTGACCGTGGGTGAATGGATCTTCCTGTCCGGCCAAGGCGGCTTCGATCCGAACACGGGCAGGGTCGTCAGTGACGATCTGGCCGACCAGACCGAGCAGACCTTCAACAACATCGAGACCCTGCTCGAGGCAGCCGGAGCATCGCTCGACGACGTCGTCTCGTGCCTCGTTCATCTCGTTGACCTAGCGGATGTCCCCGTGTTCAACGCCATCTACGAGCAGAAGTTCACCGGCGTGAAGCCGGTACGGACGACGGTGCGCGCGGACCTCGTTGCCGGCCTGCTCGTCGAGATCACTGTGGTCGCTCGAGCCTCCTCGCTGCTCGAGGTCTCGGGACCGCGCATCCCCTCAGAAATTCGCAAGAGCGATACTGTCCACATCCGAATTGTCAATAATTACGCTGCCGGCCCACCTGCGTAGGCGAGGCATGCGATCAGGGAGCGCCTCGGCTCGCGATCAGGGCAGCCGCCGCAGCTTTCGCACGGCGCGCCGCTGTCGGATCCCGGCGGGACCCACCAACGGCGTACGCGCCGTCGACGAGCAACGCCACCTGTGCCGCCAGGTCGGCGTCTTCCATGCCCGCCTCGCTGAGGAACTGGTGGACGAGTGCCTCCCTAGCGCGCAGATGCGCCAGCGCGGCCTCACGAACAGGATGGCCCGGGCGGTTGATCTCGAGCGATGCGTTGATGAACGCGCATCCAGCCTTGGTTCGAGTGCGCAGGGCGTTCTCGATCACGTCGAAGAGCGACAGGATCACCGGTTCGCCGGTCTCCTTGGAGCGACTCCTCGCGTTCGTCTCGAGGGCAAGTAGTGCGCGTCGGTCTCGGTCGTTGAGGGCTTCGGCGACGAGCCGATCCTTGGAGCCGAAGTGCTGGTACAGGGTCCGCTTCGTCACGCCGGCCCGGGCC
>Ga0207648_10002653_pt1 | contig 19087 bp, 19 predicted proteins | sample KBSMisM32_FD_184310 | JGI IMG/M metagenome (GOLD analysis project Ga0207648, IMG submission 184310) | Miscanthus rhizosphere microbial communities from Kellogg Biological Station, Michigan, USA - KBS Miscanthus M3-2 (SPAdes) (version 2) | ecosystem: Host-associated > Plants > Roots >...
TCCAGGAATCCGGTTGGCGGAAGGATCCCACGCTCGAGCGCGAGCAGCGCAGCGGCGAATTCGAGCGCGCCGGACCCACCCAGCAGATGGCCGTGCAGGGATTTGGTCGAGCTGACCGGCACCTCGCGCGCCGCGGCGCCAAATACTGCGTTGATCGCCTCGGTTTCCACCACGTCGCCTACCGTGGTCGCGGTGCCGTGCGCGTTGATGTATCCGATGTCGTAGGGCGAGAGCTTCGCTTCCGCGAGCGCTTCTTTCATGGCGCGGACCTGGCCGTCGCGATCCGGGCGCGACATGTGGACCGCGTCGCACGAATTGCCGTAACCCGTGAGCAATGCATAAATCTTCGCGCCGCGCGCGCGCGCGCGCGATTCCTCTTCCAGCACGAACGCTGCCGCACCCTCACCCAGCACCAGGCCGCCGCGCCGCTTGTCGAAGGGCTTGCAGCTCGCCGCCGGATTCTCCGCGTCGGCGGGCGCGAGCGTGCGCAGCGCCTGCCACGCCACCAGCACGCCCGGGACCAGCAGCGCCTCCGCGCCGCCGGCGATCATCGCGTCGGCACGTCCGGCGACGATGTGCCGCATGGCCTCGCCGAGCGCCATCGCCGAGGACGAGCACGCGGTGGAGAAATTGCCAAACGGGCCGCGCAGTCCATGGCGCACCGCGACGTTCGAGCCCGCCGCGTTCGCCATGCCCATCACCACGGTGAGCGGGCGCACGCGCCACTCGCCCGCGCCATAGACCTGCTTGTAGCTCGCCTCCGTGGTGTGCGCGCCGCCCATGCCGGTGCCCCACGAGACGCCGATGCGCTCGCGCGGCGCGGCGGCGTCGGCCAGCAGCCCGCTCTCGGCGATCGCCTGGCCGGCCGCGGACAGCGCGAACTGCGCGACGCGATCGAGGTTGGCGGCTTCCGCCTCCTTGAACAGGCCCGCCGGATTCCAGTCGATGGGGGCGCCGACCTGGACGCCGGAGCGCTCGGTGATCTCCGGCGCCAGGCGGCGGATGCCGGAACGCCCGGCGCTCAGCGACTCGTGGAACTCGTGGAGGGTGGTGCCGAGCGGAGAGACTACGCCCGCTCCGGTGACGGCGACGCGCCGCATTCCCCGGAGATCAGGCCTTGCCGGCAGCGACGAGCGCGGCGGCGACGTGCTTTTCGAGGTCGGCGAGCGTCTTGATCGACTTCAGGTCCTCGTCGGACACGCTGACGCCGAATTCCTCTTCGACCTTGAACATGAACTCGATGAAGCTGAGCGAATCGATGCCGAGCGTGTCGAGCGGCGCCGCGGGATCGAGCCCGTCGGGGTTGATCGAGAACTCCTTCGCCGCCAGCTGGCGGATGCGCCCGAGCGTGTCCATCGGGGATGAATTATAGTCTGCGGCGGGGAACCCGATGGCCGCTGGACACCCAACGCGCATCCTAGACCGCAACCGGCGGAATTAGTCATGGCTGCCTCAAGGCCGCGCCGCAAGGCGCCCGCCAAGCCCGCGCTGCGCATGTCGGCGCTGCTCGGCCTGCAGAAGGTCGATCTGTTCAAGGGCCTCGACAGCTACACGCTGCGCGAGATCGCCGCGCAGTGCAAATGGACGCGCTGCAAGCGCAACCAGGTCGTCATCCACCGCGACGGCACCGACCGGGATGTCTATTTCGTGATCGCCGGCCAGGTGCGGGTGACCGCGCTCGCCGGGCGCGGGCGGCGCATCATCTTTCGCGACCTCGCGGCGGGCGAATTGTTCGGCGAGCACTCCGCGATCGACGGGCGCGCGCGCTTCGCCGACGTGCTCGCGCTGCGCGAGTCGCTGCTGGCGTCGATGTCGCCGGAAGCGTTCCGCGCCATCTTCGCCAACCACGCCTCGGTGCGCGAGCGCCTGCTGCGCCGCCTCACGGGCTCGGTGCGCGAGCTGACCGACCGCCTGCTCGAGCTCGGCGCACAGCCGGTGCAGCGCCGCACCTGGGTCGAGCTGCTGCGCCTCGCGCGCCTGGCCGGCGTCGAGGACAACTGCGCTCGAATCGAGCCCGCGCCCACGCACAAGGACATCGCCAGCCGCGTGGGCACTTCGCGCGAGCAGATCACGCGCGAGCTCTCGCACCTGGTGCGCGAGGGGCTGCTCGAGCGCTCGGGCCGCAGCCTGGTGCTGCACGACGTCGCCGCGCTCGAGCGCCTGGCAGGCGACGTACGGCCCGAGGCGGAAGCCGCTCCCGGCCCGGACGCACCCGAGACCCGCACCTTTACCGGCATCACTTCGCCACGCCAGCGGCGCGCCATCCTGGTCGCCGAGATGAGCGACTCGATCGCGGCCATGGAGCGCGACGAGGAGCGCACGGTGGAGCGCTGCCGCGCGTTCCTCGCGCACGCCACCTCGCACACCGTCCCGACGCATTCCGGCCGCAGCATGCTGAAGATCCCGGCCGACGGCTTCATCGCCGAGTTTCCCGACGGCGCGCAAGCGCTGCGCTGCGCCTTCGAGCTGCACGCCGACCTCGCTCGCTCGAACACCCACCGCGACGCAGCGAAGCTCGGCATGCGCGTCGGCATCCACATCGCGGAGGTGATCGTCGAGGCGTTCAACGTGCTGGGCGACGGCGTGAACGTCGCCACCGGCCTCGCCGAGCTCGCCAATCCCGGCGAGACCATCGTCTCCACGCAGATGCGCGACCAGCTCACCAGCGGGGTCGACGCTTCGGTCGAGGACCTCGGCGAGCAGCGCCTGCGCAGCCGCAGCCGCGCGGTGCGCGCATTCCGCGCCTGGCCGCCGTCGCAGAACCAGGTATGGACGCCGAGCGCCGCAGTGCAGGCGCATGGCCGGCCGTCGATCGCGGTGATCCCGTTCCAGCTGCGCTCGGACGACGTGCGCTTCGAATCGATCGGCGACGGCCTGGCCGACGACACCATCGCCGCGCTCTCGCGCATGGCCGACTTCTTCGTGGTCTCACGCCTGTCGACGATGGCGTTCCGCCACGCGCCGGTCGGCGTGCGGCGCATCGGCGAAATACTCGGCGTGCAATACGTGCTCTCCGGCAGCGTGCAGACCGCCTATCCGAAGGCGCTGCTGGTCGCCGAGCTCGCCGACGCGCGCGACGGGCGCATCGTCTGGAGCCAGCGCTTCCAGGGCGACGTGGCCGACATGTTCGCCCTGCAGGGCGAGCTCGCGCGCAAGGTGGTGCAGAGCCTGGCGCCGTACGTGCGTTCGCTCGAGCTCAAGCGCGCGCGCATCACCAGCTTCGAGCAGCTCGATGCCTATGCAATAACGCTGCGCGGGGTCGACTTGATGCACCGCCTTTCGCCCGAGGATTTCCTGCAGGCGCGCACCGCTTTCGAAACCGCGATCGCGCGCGACCCGGTGTCGCCGCGGGCGCATGCCTGGCTCGCGAAATGGCACGTCATGCGGGTAGCGGTTGGCGCGAGCAGCGATGCCGCGCGCGATGCCGTGGAAGCCACGGCGAGCGCGGAGCGCGCGCTGGCTTGCGATCCGGAGGATTCGCTTGCCCTGGCGGTGGACGCATTGGTCGCCGCCTGGTCTCGGCACGACCTCGATTCGGCCGAACGACGGCTGATGCAGGCGCTGGCGGCAAACCCGAACGAACCCCTGGCGTGGCTGTGGAGCTCGATGACACACGCATGGCGCGGCAACGGCGTCGAAGCCGTGCCCCGTGCCGAGCGCGCGCTCTCGCTTTCACCGCTCGACCCGATGAGCTACTACTTCAACTCGCTCGCCGGCACTGCCAACCTTGTCGGGGAACGGTACGACCAAGCAATCGATCTCGCGACCCGTTCCTTGCGCGACAACTCGCTGCATACGCCATCGCTGCGTTGTCTCGCGGTAGCCCAGGTCCTTTCGGGACGTTTGGGCGAAGCGCGAAGCACGGTGCTGCGATTGCGCGAGCTCGAGCCGGCGCTGACGGCTACCGCATTCCGGGAGCGCTACCCGGGACGCGATAGTCCGCAAGCGGCGCGCTTTGCTGCGGCGCTGGAAGCAGCCGGATTGCCTGCATAGAAACGCCAGCCGAAATCGCCAGAAACGCGGCGATCTCGAGCGCCGAAGGAATTTCACCGAGGAAGAGAAGCGCCAGCAGCGCGGTGAGAACCGGCACCATGGCGACCAGGGCGCTCGAGCGCTCGGCACCGAGGCGGGTGATCGAATGATTGAGCGCAACCAGCGCTATGCAACCGATCAGCACGCCCTGCCACATGGTCTGCCACAGCAGCTCCCCCGGCGAGAACCGCAAGAGACTCGCCGACGCGGTCCAGAAGTGCCAAGGTACGACCAACATCGCCGAGTAGAGTGAAACGATGGCGGCGCCCTGCATGGCGCCGATACCCCAGGTTCGCAGGTGGAGCACGTAGAGCGCACCTAGCGCGGAGGCCGCCAGGAACATCCCGTCTCCGAGCAGCACAGCGGTGGCATGTCCCGCGGCACTCCAGACCACGAGGATGATCACGCCGCCCAGGCACAGCGCGCTTCCCGCCACCACTCGTAGCGACGGCCGCTTTGCGAACAGGAGAAAGCCGAGCACCGCGACCCAGGCGGGCGACACGCCGGGCCCCAGCGCCGCCGCATGATAGGCGGGAGCGAATTGCAGACCGCAAATCACCAAGGCTCCCATGCCCACGCCCTGGAACAGCATCAACGGGATCCCTTTCAACCAGGCTGCACGCCTGATCTGGCGGAAATGCAGGAACAGAAACGGCAGGAAGAGCAATCCGCCCACGCCGAAGCGCAGCGCGACCAGCTCTTGCGGCGAGAACGAACCCGTCACCCCTGCTCGTGTGGCGACGGGATACGAGGCCCAGATCAGCACTGCTATAGCAGCAGCGGCGTATCCGCTCATGCATCCGCCGTGGCGTGCATCGGGCATACCCCGCGGCGGCGGCGCCGTACCGAGGTGGCATAGGCGCCCACCGGCCGCGCCGGATCCCGGTTCGGCTTGACGATGGTCTCCTCGTAGCGCTGCCAGGCCTCGCTCGGGAACTTCGCCAGGTCGTCCACCAGGCCGAATTCATTCGACACCGCCTCGGCGTAGGTACTGCGATGAAGCGGTTGCACCTGCACCAACGGCGTTTCGGTGCTGAAGTGGATCGGCACGTCGGTCTTGATCAGGCGGATGTTGGTGAACAGAGGGCCGAACCAGCGATCGGTTTCGACGATGCCCTCGTACAAGTCGTAGCCCAAGCTGCGCGGCAGGTTCGCCGGCGGACGCACGAGGATGCTCCAGTTTTCCGCGCTGCCGATCATCAACCCCGTCCACAGCTGGACGATGCCGGGTTCGGGAACGGCGGTCAGGAACGGCGGCGCGAACCCGCGCAGCCGCTTGGGTGCTGCGCGGTCGAACACGGCCGAGTACCCGGGGAATTGCGCGCTGGTCAGCGGATACCAGGCCTTGGCGCCGCGGTACGTCCAGAGAATTTGCGACCCATCCCACTGCAGCGTGAAGTCGATGGGGGGGAACACGTACCAGCCGAAGGACGATGCCGCGCGCAAGGCCTCGCAGTATTGAAACCCGCGCGAGGGCAGCGTCCCGAGCACCGAGGGGTCGGCGCGCATCGGCGCACGGCAACCCGGTACCGCCCCGTAGAAAGTGACTGCTGGGTTCGGCTGGTGTGTTGCGCTCATGGCGGCCGCCTATTTCCTCAAGCTGGCCGGCGTCATGCCCGAGCCAAAGCGGACGGCACCGGTGTCTTGGGTAGCCGGATCCTTGGCGCGGACACTGGCGGGCGCCATCCCGGACCCGAAGCGCACGCGGCGCGGATCGGCGATTTTTTTGGAAGGTTTGCGCACGATGGGCTGTTTCCTGCTCGACATGAGGGGTTTCTCCTTGAACGGGTTATGGATCGGGTTCAAATTGCGAATACCGCACCGGATGGGCGGCGGCTCTCGCAAGGTGCCCGGTCGGCGAGGCCTTCATCAACCCGCCATCCCTGCGGAACAATGAAAGGTTTGGCCGAAGCAATGCGCTACTAGGGGCACCTCGGGCGCGAGGGCAGCGGTTCTTCCCGCCGCAGGGCACAGTCAGCAGCCAGACAGCTTCCAGACCCCTTTTCCCCCCGAACGTGTGCGTAAACGCACACCCAACGGGCGAATCTTCGAGCCCTTTTTCTCGCTGCTCGGAGCGCGCGTAGGCGCGCGCCTTATCGTTTCTCCCAATGATCCGGGTAGTCCTGATTGACGACCATGCGCTGATGCGCGAAGGCGTGACCCGGCTCCTCGAGCAGGAGCCGGACATGCGCGTGGTCGCGGCGTTCGCCGACGGACATGTAGCGGTACGTTTCGCCGCGCGCGAGGAGCCCGACATCGCCATCCTGGACGTCACCATGCCGGGCGGCATCGACGTCGCGCGCCGCTTGCGCGCGGTCGCGCCGCGCACGCGCTTGCTTGCGCTCTCCATGCATGCCAAGTCGGAAGTCGTGCATCAGGCGCTGTGGGCGGGTGCCAATGGCTACCTGCTGAAGGAAGCGGCGGGGCATGAGGTGGTCGCGGCGGTGCGCGTGGTCTACGCCGGTCAGCGCTATCTCGGCGACGGCATCACCATCGGCTCGATCGCACCGACCGAGCGCGAGGACCCGCTCGAGCGCCTGAGCGCGCGCGAAATGGAAGTGCTCAAGCTGGTGGTCGAAGGCAACACCAGCCTGCAGGTCGCGACCCAGCTCGGGCTGTCGCCCAAGAGCATCGATACCTATCGCAGCCGCCTCATGTCCAAGCTCAACCTCGACGGGCTGCCGGCGCTGGTGAAATTTGCCATTCGCCGCGGGCTGACCAGCGCTTGAGTCCTGCGGACATCCTGCTGGTCGAGGACAACGCCGAAGACGCCGAAGCGACGATGCAGGCGCTGCGCAGCGGCAACCTCGCCGGCGCGTTGCACTGGGTAAAGGACGGCGAAGAAGCGCTGGAATACCTGCTGTGCACCGGCCGCTATGCCGGGCGCGACATTCGCCAGCCGCCGCGCCTCGTGCTGCTCGACATCTGGATGCCGAAGGTGGACGGCATCGAGCTTCTGCTGCAGCGCGGCCGCACTTCCGAGCTGAATGACGTGCCGGTGGTGGTGATGACCTCGTGCGAGGAAGAGCGCCACGTGCTCACGAGCTACCACCTGGGAATCCACAGCTATCTCGCCAAACCGGTGCAGCGCGACGACGTCGCCAATACCGTTTCGAAGATCGGTCTGTAGCTGAAATTCCCTTATAATCTGCGGCCTTGGCCGCATCTCTGCTCGCGCTTGGACTGAATCATCACACCGCGCCGCTCGCGGTCCGCGAGCGCGTGGTGTTCCACGTCGAGCGCCTGCAGGAAGCCCTGGTCGAGCTGAAGCGCGGCCTCGCGCGCGAAGCCGCCATCCTGTCGACCTGCAACCGCACCGAGCTCTACGTTTCAGCCGAAAGGCCGGATGAGCTGGCGGCGTGGCTTGCGCAGTACCACCACCTCGGCACCGGCGATCTCCAGCAATACCTCTACACGCTGCCCGACGAGCAGGCCGTGCGCCATGCGTTCCGCGTCGCTTCCGGCCTCGACTCGATGGTGCTCGGCGAGCCGCAGATCCTCGGGCAGATGAAGGAAGCGGCGCGCGTCGCCGAGTCCGCGGGCACGCTGGGCAGCATCCTGCACCGCCTGTTCCAGCGCTCGTTCGCGGTGGCCAAGGAAGTGCGCTCGACCACCAGCATCGGCGCCGCCAGCGTGTCGATGGCCGCCGCCGCAGTGAAGCTCGCCGCGCGCATTTTCCCGAGCCTCAAGGACCAGAGCGTGCTCTTCATCGGCGCGGGCGAGATGATCGAGCTCGCCGCGACCCATTTTGCCGCGCAGGCGCCGGCGCGCATCGTCGTCGCCAACCGCACGGTCGAGCGCGCGCAACGCCTGTCCGCGCGCTTCAACGCAGAGGCGATCGAGCTGCGCTCGCTCGCCGAGCGCCTGCACGAATACGACATCGTGGTGTCGTGCACCGCGTCCTCGCTGCCGATCCTCGGCAAGGGCCTGGTCGAGCGCGCGCTGCGCGCGCGCCGCCGCCGGCCGATGTTCATGGTCGACCTCGCGGTGCCGCGCGACATCGAGCCGGAGGTCGGCGAGCTCGACGACGTGTTCCTCTACACCGTGGACGACCTGGGCGGCATCGTCAGCGCCAACCTCGACTCGCGCCGCTCGGCGCTCGAGCAGGCCGAGGCGATCATCGACAGCCAGGTCGGCCAGTTCATGCAATGGATGCGGCTGCGCGAAGGCGTGCCGCTCATCCGCGCGCTGCGCGAGGAGGCCGACGTGGCGCGCCGCCTCGAGCTCGAGCGCGCGCTCAAGGCGCTCGGCCGCGGCGAGGACCCGGCCAAGGTGCTCGAGGCGCTGTCGCAGACGCTGACCAACAAGCTGATGCACGGCCCGACGCAGGCGCTTTCCGAGATGCTCGCCCGCCAGAAAAAAGGCCAGTGAACCCACGGCTGCGCATCAAGCTCGACAGCCTGGTCGGGCGGCTCGGTGACTTGAACAACCTGCTGGCGGCGGAGACCGCCACCAAGGACATGGAGCAGTTCAAGCGCCTGTCGCGCGAGCACGCCGAGGTGTCCGACGTGGTCTCGCTGTTCCAGGAATACCTGCAGGCGGAGCGCGACGCCGCCGACGCGCGCGACATGGCGTCCGAAGCGTCGATGAAGGTGTACGCCGACGAGGAGCTGAAGAAGGCGCGCGCGTCGATGGAGCAGCTCGAAGCCCGGCTGCAGAAGGCGCTGTTGCCGCGCGACCCGAACGACGACCGCAACCTGTTCCTCGAGGTGCGCGCGGGCACCGGCGGCGACGAGTCGGCGCTGTTCGCCGGCGACCTGTTCCGCATGTACACGCGCTACGCCGAGCGCAAGGGCTGGCAGGTCGAGATCATCTCGGAGAGCGTCTCCGAGCTCGGCGGCTACAAGGAAGTGATCGCGCGCCTCGTCGGCCAGGGCGCGTTCTCGCGCCTCAAGTTCGAGTCGGGCGGCCACCGCGTGCAGCGCGTGCCGAAGACCGAGGCTCAGGGCCGCATCCACACCTCCGCCTGCACGATCGCGGTGCTGCCGGAGGCCGACGCGATCAACGAGGTGGTGCTCAATCCCGCCGAGCTGCGCATCGACACCTTCCGCGCCTCCGGCGCCGGCGGCCAGCACGTCAACAAGACCGACTCTGCGATCCGCGTCACCCATCTGCCCACCGGGATCGTGGTCGAGTGCCAGGACTCGCGCTCGCAGCACAAGAACCGCGAGAAGGCGTTGAGCGTGCTCGCCGCGCGCATCCGCGACAAGCAGCTCTCCGAGCAGCAGGCCAAGACCGCGTCGACGCGCAAGAGCCTGATCGGCTCGGGCGACCGCTCGGAGCGCATCCGCACCTACAACTTTCCGCAGGGCCGCGTCACCGACCACCGCATCAACCTGACGCTCTACAAGATCGACCGCATCATGGACGGCGAGATCGACGAGATCGTCGATGCCCTTGCCGCCGAGTACCAGGCCGAGCAGCTCGCGAGCCTCACCGAAGAAGCCGCTTGAAGGTCCAGGAAGCCCTTCGCGCGAGTGGCATCGACGCGCGCGAGGCGCGGCTTCTGCTCGCTTCGGCGACCGGATTCTCCGAAGCCAGCGTGATGGCGCATCCGGAAAAATCGCTGCCGGAGGAAGAAGAGCATCTGTTTCTGCAGATGGCCGCGCGCCGCGCAGCGGGGGAACCTGTCGCGTATATCCTCGGCCGCAAGGAGTTCTACGGCCTGGAGCTGGCGGTCAATCCGGCGGTGCTGATCCCGCGCCCGGAAACCGAGCTGCTGGTCGAGCTGGCGTTGCAGGAGGCGTTTGCGTCCATCGTCGATCTCGGCACCGGCAGTGGCGCCATCGCGCTTGCGCTCAAGCGGCAGCGCCCGGGCGCCAGGGTCGTAGCGGTGGAAGCAAGCGCCGCCGCCCTGGTGGTGGCGAAGCGCAACGCAACGCGCCACAACCTCGCGATCGAATTCCGCCACGGTCGGTGGCTCGAGGCGCTGGCCGGCGAGCGTTTTGACCTGATTGTCTCGAACCCGCCTTACGTCGCCGCCGGGGACCCGCACCTGGAAGCGTTGCGCCACGAGCCGCAGGACGCGCTCGTCGCTGGACGCGATGGCCTCGACGCCATCAGGGAAATCGTATGCGCCGCGCCCGCCCACCTGGTACCGGGCGGGAAGCTCTTGCTGGAGCATGGCTTGGGGCAGGACGCGGCAGTGCGCGCGCTGCTGAGCGCGGCAGGGCTTGAAGAAGCCGCCACCTGGCCCGATCTGTCCGGGATACCGCGAGTGAGCGGGGCAAAGCGCTAGAATGGCGGCTATGGAAGACACTCAAAAACGCATCAAGGATCTGGTCAGCGGCAACCGCGTCGCGCTCTTCATGAAGGGCACGCCGCAGGGGCCCCAATGCGGATTTTCGGCGCTCGCCGTGCAGGTGCTCAATGCCTGCGGCGTGAACGAGTTCGCGAGCGTCAACGTGCTCGCCGACCCGGCGATCCGCGAAGGCATCAAGCAATACGCCAATTGGCCGACCATCCCGCAGCTCTACGTCAACGGCGAATTCGTCGGCGGCTCCGACATCATGCGCGAGATGTACGAGTCGGGCGAGCTGCAGAAACTGCTAGAGCAGACCAGCCAGAAGGCGTAGCGTCTGTTTCACCTGCCCTAGGTAGCCGCCGCCAAAGATGTTGAGGTGGTTCAACAGGTGATAAAGGTTGTAGAGGTGTTTCCGCTTCTCGTAGCCAGGCTCCAGCGGAAACGCCTCGTCGTACGCTCGGTAGAACGCGCGCGGAAATCCTCCGAATAGCTCGGTCATCGCGAGGTCAGTCTCGCGATCGCCGTAGTACACCGCCGGGTCGAAGATCACCGGCCCTGCCGCGGTGAAGCCCGCGTTTCCGCTCCACAAATCGCCGTGCAGCAGCGCAGGCTGGGGCTTGTGCTTCTCGAGAAGCCGCATCGGCGGCATCGAGACGTCGAAGCCCTTCTCGCGCGCCCACGAGATCTGCGGTTCCATGCGCCGCGTGACCCAGAACTCCAGCCAGTCGTCGCACCAGCCGTTCTGCTGCGGCGACAAGCCGATGTAGTTGTCTCGCGCCCATCCGAAGCGCGGACCGCTCTGGTGATGCAGTGTGGCCAGCGCTCGTCCCAGGGCGGCATAGTCGCCGGGTCGCAGGTCGAGCGGTTCCAGCAGGATGAAAGCCTTGCCGTTGCGCAGACCACGTTCCAGCACGCGCGGTACGCGGATATGCGGGCGCAGCGCGTCCAGGCCGTCGGCCTCGGCGGCGAAGGCGTCGGCGCGCGCGGGCGCGCCTTCCTTCAGGAAGCCCTGCATCTAGCCCGCGCTTTATCCCGACGTGAGGCGGGTGTTCGCCAGGTTGAGGCGCTCGACCAGGATGCCGATGAAGGCGCGGTCGACGTTGCTGCGGCAGGACACGGTGGCTTTCTCGAGGTCGGCGATGCGGATGCGCACCACGTGCGAATCCTTCGATGTGGTGACGGTAGCGCCGCGCTCGCGGCGGTCGAGCGACAGGTAGGCCATCTCGCCGAAGCATTCGCCCGGCCCGAGCACGGTGAGGAGCTTGCGGTTCTTGGTGACGCGCGCCTCGCCTTCCACCAGCAGGCAGAAGAAGTCGCCAGGATCGCCCTCGCGCACCAGCTCGGTTGCCGCGGGCACGCGCTCCCACAGGCCGACGCGCACCAGCTCCCAGAGCTCGGGCTCGGCGAAGCGGCGGAAGAAGGGCATGTTGCGCAGCGCGGCGAACTTGTCGGCGTCGCCGAACACGATGCGGCGCTGGGCGCCGAGACCGCTGCGCAGCGCTTCCACCAGCTCGTCGGCGAGCTCGTCGGCCGTCTGGTAGCGGTCGCGCGAGTCCTTGTGCATCGCGCGGCGCACGATGCGGTCGAGCGTCTCGGGCACCTCGTGGCGGTGCGATGAAGGCGCCGCGGGCTCGAACTGGGTGATCTGGTAGATCATGCTGAACTTGTTGGTGCCCTGGAACGGCAGCTTGCCGGTGAGCATCTGGTACATCACCACGCCGAGCGAGTAGATGTCGGTGCGGTGGTCGACCAGCTCCTCGCGGATCTGCTCCGGCGACATGTAGGCGGGCGAGCCGACGCCGGTGATCTGCGTGGTCTCGGCGCCGAGGTTGAGCGCGAGGCCGAAGTCGCCCACGCGCACGTCGGTCGGCGCCGCGGCGTACAGCAGGTTGCCGGGCTTGATGTCGCGGTGTGTCACGCCCTGCTGGTGCGCATAGGCGAGCGCGCGCGCGCACTTGAAGATGATCTCGACGGTGTGCTCGACCGGCAGCAGGTTCTCCGGCGCGCAGAAGCGCTCCATGGTGCCGCCGGGCACGTACTCCATGACGATGTAGCCCGAGTTTTCGCCGATGCCGGCGTCGAAGATCTGCGCGATGTGCGGGTGGTCGAGCTTGCCGGCGAGCGACGCCTCGGTGAAGAACAGCTTGCGGAACAGGCGCCCGCGCGCCGGATCGCGCAGCGACTCAGGAAAGATGCGCTTGACCGCTACCTCGCGTCCATGGAACGGGTCCTGGCACAGGAACACCTCCGAGGTGGCCCCTTCGCCCAGTTTTCTGATCACGGGGTAGTTCGCGACGTGATCCAACCTACACCCCGGAAAGTCTCAGGTTGGCCATGGCAAGCCGCGCCACCAGGATGTCCATGAACGCGCGATCGAATTTGTGGCGGCAGGCCTCCGATGCCTGGTTCAGCTTGGTGGTGGGCACCGAAATGATGCTCGCATCGGCCGCCACGGTGACGTCGGCGCCGCGTGCGTGCTCCTTCTTCGAGAGGTACGCCATCTCGCCGAACGGCTCGCCCGGGCGCAGCAGGTTGAGCAGCCGGCCGTGCTTGGAAACCGTGACCTCGCCCTGCGCCAGGATGCAGAAATAGTCGCCGGGCTCGCCTTCTCTCATCAGCGCCTCGCCGGTACGCGCGTGGCGCCAGGTCGAGATGCGCGCGACTTCCCACAGCTCGGCGTCGGAGAAGTTCTCGAAGAACGGCAGCCGGCGCAGCGTCTCGAAGCGGTCGGAGTCGGCGAATTCCTGTTCCTTGCGCGCGCCGAAGTGCTCCGAGCGGAACGCGGCGGCGAGCTCGGCGGAAAAGTCCTCCCAGCGCGCGTAGCGCTTGGCGGGGTCCTTGGCCATCGCGCGCTGCACGATGGCGTCGACCGCCGCCGGCACGCCGCGGCGGAAGGTGGAGGGCGGCGGCGCCTCGACGTTGGCGATCTGGTAGATGAGGGTGAAATTGTTTTCCGCGAGGAACGGCAGCCGGCCGGTGAGCAGGTGGTACATCACCACGCCGATCGAATAGATGTCGGTGCGGTGGTCGAGCGGATGGTCCTTCACCTGCTCCGGCGACATGTAGGCGGGCGAGCCGACCCCGGCCACCTGCGTGGTATCACCGCTCGCCAGCAGCGCGGCGCCGAAATCGGAGATCTTCACGTCGTTGTCGCCGGTGTGCAGGATATTGGCCGGCTTGATGTCGCGGTGCGTGACGCCCTGCTTGTGCGCGAATTCGAGCGCGCGCGTGCACTTGAACACGATCTCGACCACGCGCTCGACCGCCAGCAGCGAGTCGGGCTGGCAGTACTTCTCCAGCGTGCCGCCGTCGACATACTCCATCACCAGGTAGTGCAGGGTCTCGTCGGCCACCGCGTCGTAGATCTGGCAGATGTGCGGGTGCTGCAGCTTGCCGGCGAGCTTGGCCTCGGTGAGGAACAGCTTGCGGTACACCTTGCCGCGCGTCGGGTCGCCGAAGCTCTCGGTGAACGCCACCTTGACCGCGACGTCGCGCAGGTTGAACGGGTCGTTGCACAGCCAGACCTCGGAGGTGGCGCCTTCGCCCAGCTTGCGCACCACGGGATACTTGCCGATCTGCTTCAGGCCTTCGCGCCCGCTCATTTCTTGAGGCGCTTGCGGGCGCGCGCGATTGCACGGCGCACCTCTGCCGGCGCGGTGCCGCCGATGTGGCTGCGTGCGGCGACCGAGCCTTCCAGGGTCAGCACCTTGCCGGCGTCGGGGCCGATTTTCGGCGAGAACTTTTTCAATGTGGCGAGGGGAAGCGAAGCGAGATCCACGCCGGCGCGCTCGGCTTCGCGCACCGCGCGCGCCACGACATCGTGCGCATCGCGGAACGGCACGCCCTTGCGCACCAGGTAATCGGCGAGATCGGTCGCGGTGGCATGGCCCTCGAGCGCCGCGGCGCGCATGCGCTCGGCGACCGGCTCGAGCCCGGCGACCAGGCCGGCGAAGAGCGCGACGCAGTCGCGCACCGTGTCCACGGTGTCGAACAGCGGCTCCTTGTCCTCCTGGTTGTCCTTGTTGTAGGCGAGGGGCTGCGCCTTCATCAGCGCGAGCAGTGCCACCAGGTGGCCGAACACGCGCCCGGCCTTTCCGCGCACCAGCTCGGGCACATCGGGATTCTTCTTCTGCGGCATGATCGACGAGCCGGTGCAATAGGCGTCGGGCAGCTTCACGAAGCCGAAGCGCGGGCTCGACCACAGCACCAGCTCCTCGGCGAAGCGGGACAGGTGGACCATGACGAGCGCGGCCGCGGCGCAGAATTCGATCGCGAAGTCACGGTCGGACACCGCGTCGAGCGAGTTCTCGCACAGCCCTTCGAAGCCGAGCTCGCGCGCCACGCGGTTGCGGTCGATCGGGAAGCTGGTGCCGGCGAGCGCCGCCGCGCCGAGCGGCAGCCGATTGACGCGTTTCCTGATCTCGCTCAACCGCTCGCGGTCGCGCTCGAGCATCTCCACGTAGGCCAGCAGGTGGTGGCCGAACGTGACCGGCTGGGCGACCTGCAGATGGGTGAAGCCCGGCATGACGAGAGCGGCGTGGCGCTGCGCCTGGTCCAGGAGGGCGGCCTCCAGCTGCGTAAGAAGGGCGCGTAACCCGTCGATCTCGTCCCGCAGCCACAGGCGCACGTCGGTTGCCACCTGGTCGTTGCGCGAGCGCGCGGTGTGCAGCCGCTTCCCGGCGTCGCCCACTAGCACAGTGAGCCGCCGCTCGATGTTGAGGTGCACGTCCTCGGCGTCGAGCGACCAGCGGAAGCGTCCGGACTCGATTTCGCGCTCGATCCGCCCCAGGCCGCGCTGAATTGCCGCCAGGTCGCGCCGGCTCAGGATGCCGCGTGCCGCGAGCATGCGCGCGTGGGCGCGCGAGCCCGCGATGTCATACTTGGCCAGCCGCCGGTCGAAGCCGACCGAAGCGGTAAAGCGCTTGACCCGCTCGTCGACGGGCTCGGAGAAGCGCGCAGACCAGGTCGGACGCTTTTTCGGCATAAGAATACGGTTAAAGACCCCTTCGTAAGTATGGTCAGTATAAGGCAAAACACCTATCCGGACCTTCTGCCCGACTTCCGCAACATCGGGGTGATCGCGCGCATTCTGATCGCGGTGAACGCCGCCTTGCTAGCCGCTGCGCTGTTTGCCGCGCCCGATCTGCTGCAGGCACTGCAGCGTTTCGTGCAGGCGGCAGCGCTGGTGGAGCCGATGCTGCTCATGGTGATGACGGTGCTGTTCGTGCTTTCCTCGATGCTCGCGCGCCTGCCGTACTGGGGCGGATTCGTGGCCGTGGTGGGGATCGTGGTGGCGATCGCGGCGGGATATCTCAGCGCCGTTACCGGTCTCCTTGCCCTGCCGGTGCCAGGGTTGTTCAACACCATTGGGCTTTGCGTTCTGCTCGCCAGCGCGCTGCTGATGTATCTGCGCCTGCTGGCCAAGGCGCATTCGCCCGCGCTTGCCGAAGCGCGCCTGCAGGCGCTGCAGGCGCGCATCCGTCCGCACTTCCTGTTCAACAGCCTGAACGCGGTGCTGGCGCTCATCCGCAAGGACCCGCAGCGCGCGGAGCGTTCGCTCGAGGACCTGGCGGACGTGTTCCGCACGCTGATGTCCGATGCGCGCACCTTCGTGCGCCTCGCCGACGAGATTTCGCTCCTCGAGCGCTATGCGGCGATCGAGCAGCTGCGGCTGGGCGAGCGGCTGCGCATCAGCTGGGACCTCGACGGCGCGCCGGCTGACGCGCTGCTGCCTCCGCTCGTGCTGCAGCCCTTGCTCGAGAACGCGGTGTACCACGGCGTCGAGCCCAATACCGGCATTTCGGACGTGCTGGTGCGCATCGTCAGGCGCGGCGACCGGGTGCTGGCGCAGATCGAGAACCCCTATCTGGAAGCCGAGGTGAAGCGCGCCGGCAACCGCATGGCGCTCGAGAACATCCGCGAGCGCCTGCAGCTTTTCTTCGATGCCGAAGCGCACATCGCCATCAAGGCGGCCGACGGTCGCTATCGAGTCGAGCTCGAAATCCCCTATAAAGTTCGTCCGCTATGAACGAGCTGAAGGTATTCATCGCCGACGACGAGGAGCCGGCGCGCGAGCGCCTCAGGACGCTGCTCGGGGACATCTCATCGGAGCTGCCGACCAGGGTGGTCGGCGAGGCGCGCAACGGCGTCGAGGCGATCGACCTGCTGCCGCCGAGCGGGGCGCAAGTGCTGCTCCTCGACATCCAGATGCCCGGGATGGGCGGCCTCGAAGTGGCGCGGCACCTGGCGCGGCTCGAGCATCCGCCGCGCATCATCTTCGTCACGGCGCACGACCGGCACGCGGTGGATGCGTTCGAGCTGAACGCGCTCGACTATCTCCTCAAGCCGGTGCGCGCCGAACGTCTCGCCGGCGCGCTGAAGAAGGCCACGGTCCCGGAAAACGCGAAGCTGGAGAAGGCCGCCGCATCGCCGCGCGAATACCTTTCGCTCGCCGAGCGCAACCGCATCGTGCTGCTGCCGGTGCGCGACATCCTCTACCTGCGCGCCGAGGAGAAGTACGTCACCGTGCGCACGCGGGCGCGCGAGCATCTGGTCGACGAGCCCCTGGTCGAGCTCGAGCGCGAGTTCGCCACGCGCTTCGTCCGCATCCACCGCAACTGCCTGGTGGCGCGTGCCGCGATCCGCGGCTTCGAGCGCGCGCCGGGCGAAGAGGCCGAGCCGCATTGGCTGGTGGTCCTCGACGGGCTGGACGAGCGCCTGCCGGTGAGCCGCCGGCAATGGCCCACGGTGCGTGATCTTGTGACATGAAGAAGCTGGTCATCGCCACGCGCCGCAGCCGCCTTGCGCTCTGGCAGGCAGAGCACATCGCCGGGCGGCTGCGCAAGTTGCACCAGGGCTTACAGGTCGAGCTGCTGCCGATGTCCACGCGCGGCGACGAGCTCATCGATCGCCGGCTCGACCAGGCCGGCGGCAAGGGCCTGTTCGTGAAGGAGCTGGAGAACGCGATGGCTGATGGCCGCGCGCATCTCGCGGTGCATTCGATGAAGGACGTGCCGGCCGAGCTGCCGCCGGGGTTCGAGCTGGCCGCGATCACGGCGCGGGAAGATCCCCGCGACGCCTTCGTTTCCGTGAAATACAAGACCCTCGAGGAAATGCCCAAGGGCGCCACCATTGGCACCTCGAGCCTGCGCCGCCAGTCGCAAGTGGTCGAGCGCCATCCCGGGCTCGAGGTGCTCCTGCTGCGCGGCAACGTGGAGACGCGCCTCGCCAAGCTCGATCGCGGCGAATACGACGCCATCGTGCTTGCCACCGCCGGCCTCGCCAGGCTCGGCCTCGAAGCGCGCATCACGGCGCACCTCGAGGCGGATGAAATGCTGCCGGCGCCGGGTCAGGGCGCGCTCGGCATCGAGTGCCGGTCGGAGGACCGGGAGGTCGTGGCGCTGCTCATGCAGCTCGCGGATCCGGCGACCTCGGCTTGCGTGCGCGCCGAGCGCGCCGTGAGTCGTGCGCTCGGCGGCAGCTGCACGCTGCCGCTCGCAGCGTTCGCGATCCGCGTACAGGGAAACCAGCTGCGTTTGCGCGCCCTGGTCGCTTCCGCCGACGGCAGGCGCGTGGTGCGTCAGCAGCTCGAAGGCGCCGCCGCCGACCCCGAAGCGCTCGGCCAGCGGGTTGCCGAAGACCTGCGCCGCCAGGGCGCGGCCGAGATCCTTGGCCTCTGATTCACTGAAGGGCTTGCGCATTCTGGTGACGCGGCCGCGTGCGCAGGCCGCCCGCCTCGCGCGCCTGATCGAGCAGTCGGGCGGACAGGCGCAGCTCTTTCCCGCCATCGAGATCGAGGACGTGCCAGTGCCGGCCGCCCTTGCGCGCCTGCACGAGTTCGACCTCGCGATCTTCGTCAGCCCGACCGCAGTCGCGAAGGCGATGCCGCACATCAAGGTATGGCCGGAGCGCGTGCGGGTCGCGGCCGTGGGCGCCGGCACGCGACGCGCGCTCGAAAAGCATGGCATCGCCAACGTGATCGCGCCGACCGCGGGCGCGGACAGCGAGGCGCTGCTTGCCACGCGCGAGGTGGGAGACGTGGCCGGCAAACGCATCGCCATCCTGCGCGGGGACGGCGGGCGCGCGCTGCTCGGCGATACCTTCATCGAGCGTGGCGCCAACGTGGAATACGTCACCTGCTACCGCCGGCTGCTGCCGAAACCCCCGGCGCACCCGTGGAAGCCCGGCGAGCTGGCGGCGGTCACCGCGTCGTCGAGCCAGGGTCTGGAGAATCTATTCGCCGTGCTCGATCCCGGGATGCTGCGCTCGACGCCGCTGTTCGTGCCGCATGCGCGCATCGCCGAGCGGGCGCGGGCGCTCGCGGTGCGCGAAGTCGTGCTCGCCGGGCATTCCGACGACGAAATGCTTGAGCGGCTAGTGGCATACTTTCGCTCCCATGGCTGAATCCGAAACCGTCACCGAAACCGCTCCGCGCTCGCGCGCGCCGCTGCTGCTGCTGATCGCCGTGGCGATGGCCGCCGGGCTGGCGACGCTGTTCTGGCTCGACGCTCGCGGCCGCATCGGCGCGACCCAGGAAGAGCTCGCGCGCCGCTTGCGCGACATCGAGGCCGACGCGCGCGAGGCGCGCTCGATCGCGCGCCAGTCGCAGGAAGCGGTGCGCGACGCCCACGTCAGGGTGGCGCAGCTCGAGGCGCGGCTCGCCGAGTCGCAGAGCCAGCAGCTCGCGCTCGAGGCGCTGTACCAGGAGCTGTCGCGCAACCGCGACGAGTGGCAGCTCGCCGAGATCGAGCAGGTGCTCGCCATCGCCCAGCAGCAGCTGCAGCTCGCCGGCAACGTGCGCGCCGCGCTGCT
>Ga0207648_10002657_pt1 | contig 19075 bp, 10 predicted proteins | sample KBSMisM32_FD_184310 | JGI IMG/M metagenome (GOLD analysis project Ga0207648, IMG submission 184310) | Miscanthus rhizosphere microbial communities from Kellogg Biological Station, Michigan, USA - KBS Miscanthus M3-2 (SPAdes) (version 2) | ecosystem: Host-associated > Plants > Roots >...
GAAAAAATATTATTTGAAGAAGTACAGCAACAGGCGTTGCAATCACGATTACCCATTGTCCACAAAATAATTTACCTCCTCTTTAATGAAGGATATAAATCTTCCTGGGGAAAGGACTTACTCCGGGAAGAGCTATGTGAAGAAGCATTACTACTTAATCAGTCGATATTGAACAGCGGTATCGGCATTCATGAAACAGCAGCTCTCCAGGCATTGATGCTTTTTAATATTGCACGATTTGGTTCACGATTTGGCCTCGAAGGAGAATTGATTGACCTGGAGAAACAGGATCGCTCCCTTTGGAACAGTGACCTGATCCAACTGGCCTGTGAATTCCTGACCAGTTCACGTCATAACAATCTTTCATCTTATCATTTGGAAGCTTCCATCGCCTGCCTGCATGCTACAGCAGAAAATTTCCAGGATACAGACTGGGACACCATATCCCAGTTATATAAACAGTTACTAAATAACAATCCAAATCCATTTGTTGAACTGAATTATGCCATTGCGCTTTTCTATGCCGGAAGGAAAGATGAAGCTTTTAAAATACTGGTAACCCTGGAACGACACCGCTTTCTTAGCCAGTATTATTTACTCAACCTAACGCTTGGGAAATTTCATGGATTGCAGGGAAGACCCCTATTGGCGAATGAGTACCTTATAACTGCACTGAATCAAACAAGCCACCCTTCTGAAAAAGAATTCATTAAGTCAATGATTGACCAGCTGGTTAAGGGATAAGATGCAAAAAGGCTAAATTCGTTACAGATTTGCCTTTATGATCAACCTGTACGAAACGCTGAAAACCTTTCCTGGTCTATCTCTCAAACTGACCTGCAGGGATCTGCTGTTTACGCAATATGAATGTCCACAAATTGAGAAGAAAGAAAAATTCTTTATTGAAAGAAATCTCATCATCTATGTAATCAGCGGCAGGCGGATCTTTCACAAGAATCACCAATCCTGGGAACTTGGACAGGGCTCCTGCATGTTCATCAAAAAAGGCACACATATATCCGAAAAGCCAGTAGGTGAAGACTGGTGCGTAATGGCCTTCTTTATGCCGGATCAGTTCCTGAGGCATTTAATAAAAGAGAATAGCCAGGGTTTGCCAATGGCTAATTTGCCGGAAGCAGCAGTTGATCATGTGCTTCCTCTTCATGTTAATGATATCAGCCATTCTTTCTTTACATCCATGCTTCCGTATTTTACTCAGTCCCCTCCTCCTCCAGAAAATCTGCTGGAACTGAAGTTTAAGGAATTGATACTTTCACTGTTAACAGAAAATAAGAACAGGAGACTGCTTTCATGGCTTCATCAGCTTAGTAATGAAACCGGGATTTCGATGGAAGAGGTTATGCAGAATAATTATACGTTCAATCTCACTTTGTCGGATTATGCAAAGCTTACCGCCAAAAGTATTCCCAGCTTCCAGCGAGAGTTTAAGCGAATATTTAATGATACACCTGCCAAATGGGTAGTGAAAAAAAGATTATCCCGGGCGGCTGAGCTTTTGGAAAATACCACTCTCAGCATTGCAGACATAACCTATGAATGCGGATTTGAAAACCCTACCCACTTCAGTCGCATCTTTAAGGAGAAAATGGGCAGTTCGCCCCTTCAATTCCGTACCAGCCTTCAAAATCAATAAGTTAAGTTTTTTACTGTCTTTCTCAATTTCAGTTTTCGGGTGGATCTGATTCGACTTTGATTCGACTCTCATTCGGGTTAAAAGCGTTCGGAACGCTTTTAACCCGAACATGACCCGACTAAAGCCCGGCCAGGACTGCCTTTTGACAGGATCAGAAAGATTATTGATCTTTTTAGAAATGTGAGCCGAAGACCTGTCAGGTAGCTTTACTCATTACTAATCAAACCCCTTAAACTATTATTTATATGGAAAAATTAGCGAAACTGGTAGGTGAGATCGGACCTTTCCTAAGCCAATGCATTGACCAGGAAGCGGAAAACCGCAGGCTATCAACCCCCGTTTTTGAAGCCTTAAAGAAAGCGGGCCTCTTTAAATTATACCTGCCCAAATCCCTGGGTGGCCATGAAGCTGACCCGGTCACAACTTCCCAATTAACGCAAAAAGTAGCCAGTTATAACACAGCAGCCGGTTGGTCAATGATGGTGGCCAATACTGCTTCCTGGTGGTGCAATCGTTTGCCAGAAAAAGGAATAGAAGAAATATTTAAGGATGGCGCAGATACTTTCATTGCAGGCGCTTTCCACCCTCCCATGAGTGCCACACCCACCGATAATGGTTATATAATTAATGGAAGAAGCCCACTTGCCAGTAATGTACATGAAGCCAAATGGGTCTTTGTTTCCGCTTTGGTAATGGATGGTGATCGTCCAAAAATGATAAATGACAGACCTGTTGTGATCGGTGTATTTATGAAAGCTGTCAATGTGCAGATCATGGATACATGGTATACTATTGGAATGAAGGCTACTGACAGTAATGATGTAGTGGCTAATGGAGTGTTTGTTCCCACTCACCTTTCCTATTTTCTTGATCCCAGCATTCCGACCAATAAGTACTATAGCGCTCCATTATATAAATTTCCTGCCATTGGTGTTAGCGTTACCAGCCTGATCGCCCCGGTTGCACTTGCTGTAGCCCGCAACACCATTACGGAACTGAAAAACATGGCTGCAGCCAAGGTTCCATTTGGTTCTGCTGTGTCAATGAAAGACAGAGGTAGTGTGCAACGCAAACTCGGAATGGCCGAAGCCATCGTTCAATCAGCGGCCGCTTATCTCCATGGTACTCTTGAGAAATATTGGATCAAGACACAGAATGAGGAAGTTCTGTCAATGGAAGAAAGAGCAGATCTCCTGTTGGCATCCACCTACACCAACCAAAGCTGTGTACAGGCAGTTGATCAAATGTATTCAGCCGCAGGGAGCACAGCCATCTATACAAAAAATAAACTGTCAAGATACATGTGTGATATGCAGGTGATCCGTCAACATGGTTTCTCCAATGAAAGCAGGTTTGAAACTGCAGCACAGGTCTATCTTGGTCTTCCACCAGATCTACCTGTATTGGGATTTTGAACGTGTACCAGCATCTCCTCTCTGATCATTTCTAAAATTATTTGGAGGGATTCCATAATCCCGTAAATTAGCATTCAACTTAGTTGAATATTAGAAAACAAGGGCGTAATAAGTTAAACCTTGTTTCATGAATCCAAAAGCTAATAAATTGATTGCTATGTCCTTCCATTACCGACTCCTTTCTTTGTCCCTTGTCTGCCTGCTGGCATTTGCTATAACAGGTAAATCACAACTGATTTTGGCCAATGGTCAACCTGCTCAACTGGATATCCGTAAGGCCGGAGAGAATAGCATTCGAATTACATTGAAGCCTGTTTCTTACACCAGTAGTTTTCCTTTCACACCTGCTGTAGTGGAAAGAATTTACAGTGCCCCTGTTATTAGCTTAAAAACTATTAGTACTGCCATTCAAAAAAAAGTAGGAAACCTGACCGTCCAGGTTAAGCCTTCTCCGTTATCAGTGATCGTTTCCAATGGAAAGAATGAGATCATTCAGCAATTAACTTTCCAGGATGATGGCAATCTTGCGTTTGCTATCGGTGATCATCCTGTATTGGGCATGGGTGAAGGCGGACCAAAGCCAACCCGTGGTGTTCCGTGGCGTACTGCTCCTGTACAATTCGACAGGCGAGGTGCCATTGACAGCATGCAACCCCGCTGGCAATCGGATATGTATGGATCCCGGAATCCGGTTGCAATGTTAGTAGGTACCGGAGGATGGGCTTTATTTGTTGCCACTCCCTGGGTATTGGTGGATATGCGCGATAAAGAGAAAGGTCTATTCATTCCTTATAAACCCGGTGACCCAAATGGTCAGCCACAAACACAATCAAACCAGGGACTCAATAGTGGTAAGGGCGTTCACCCCATCGATAAAATGGTTCCCGGATTATATGATCTCTTTGTTTTTGATGCGCATGAGCCATCAAAGCTGATGAAGGATTTCTCTTATATCACAGGGCCTGCTGCCATGCCTCCCAAATGGGCATTGGGATATATGCAATCACATCGCACGCTCATTGATGAATACCAGATGATCGGCATAGTAGATACATTCCGAAATAAAAAGATACCTGTTGATGCTGTTATTTATTTGGGAACGGGATTTTGTCCGCGTGGATGGAATATGCGTCAGCCTTCATTTGAACCTAATCCTGAAGTATTCAAACGACCGGTAAAGGAATTCTTTTCTGATATGCATAATCGTAATGTAAAAGTGATTTTGCATATGGTACCCTGGGATAGAGATAAACTGCCTTCCCTTCATGGAAATATCCCTGTCAAACCTGGTGAAATTGTTGATGGATCGCATATCCAGGAATACTGGAAACAACATATTCCATTGATGCAGGCAGGCACAGATGGTTTCTGGCCAGATGAGGGCGACTGGTTTAATTTGTTTGAGCGTATCAAAAGACACCAATTATATTACCAGGGACAACTCTCCTCTTATCCCAATCTTCGTCCCTGGAGTTTGCAACGCAATGGTTATCCTGGTATCGCTCAATGGGGTGGATGGGTATGGTCCGGAGATACAGAGTCTTCCTGGAAAACTCTGGAAGCACAATTAGCAGTTGCATTGAATTATTCATTGAGCATTGGGCCCTATTGGGGTTCTGATATCGGAGGATTTTATTCCAATGAAGAGTTAACCGGTGAACTTTATACCCGCTGGTACCAGTTTGCTGCATTCTGTGGATCATTCCGTTCTCACGGCCGCACCTGGAGAACAAGATTACCATGGGGTTGGGGATTGAGTTATATGGGTCCCAGTGAGGACAGGGTTGTGCCTTTGATGTCTGAACTTAATAACCCGAACATTGAACCAATAGTCAGGAAATATGATGAGCTGCGCTATCAGTTACTTTCGTACAATTATACCTTAGCCTGGGAGGCCAGAACAACCGGTATGCCACTCATGCGTGCACTGTGGCTGCATTACCCGGATGAACAAAATGAATCTGCACATCAATACTTATGGGGTAAGGATCTTTTGATTGCTCCCGTTTTCTCAAAAGGTGCTACTACAAAGACATTACAATTGCCTAAAGGCGACTGGTATGACTGGTGGACCAATACAAAACTGCAAGGCGGAAAGGAAATTACCAGGCCAGTAGATCTTGCTACCATGCCCATCTATGCACGTGCTGGCGCTATTATTCCCATTGATCCCATTCGGCAATACACCAATGAAGTTGTAAATGAACCAATGACAGTAAAAGTTTATAGCGGTGCTGATGGGAAATATACAATGTATGAAGATGATGGTAATAGCCAGGACTATTTGAAAGGGAAAGCAACTTTGACAAATTTTAGCTGGAACGATAAAACAAAAAAATTATCCATCCAGCCTGATCCATCCAAACAGTATCAGTCATTACCGGTAAAGCATGAGTTTAATATACAACTCATTCCATCTGGAGAAATCAAAAAAATCAGCTATTCAGGTAAAGCAGAAAGCATCAATTTTTAAAACCCTCTCCTGCTGGTATAATAATTCCTCCCGTCGCATTCTCCCTCATAATTTGTCGTATTAACACACGACCCAATTCCCTTTTCCCTTCTACATTTGCTATAGAAATAACAACAAATAAAAACATAAAGCAAATCAAAATGAGAAAGCTAAAATTACAGGTGCAAATGACCGTAGATGGTTTTGTAGCCAGGCCTGATGGCGCCCTCGACTGGATGACCTGGAACCTGGATGAAAAACTTATCCAGTTCATTGGTGATCTTCACACAACAGTTGACAGCATTTTACTTGGCCGTAAAATGACCGGGGGATTCAATAGTTATTGGGAATCCGTTAGCAAGAATCCCGAAAGTCCGGAGTATACATTTGGAACGTTATTGCATGAAATGCCCAAATTCGTTTTCACAAAAACACTTAGCGAGTCTGACCCTGAAGTAAAAGCATGGCACAAGACTTCACTTATCAAAGGAGACCTGGTAGAAGAAGTAAACAAATTAAAAAATCAGGATGGAAAAGATCTCATTGTATATGGTGGGGCAGAATTTGTTTCCAATCTTGTCAGGAATAACCTGATCGATGAATATTTTCTATTCATAAATCCTACAGCCATCGGTTCCGGCCTCAAAATATTTGACAAAGTGGGTGAATCTTTAAAACTTACATTGGTTAAAGCAACACCGTACAGTTGCGGTATAACAGTGCTTAATTATAAGCCCGCATAATACAAGGTAACAGGGGAAGAAAACATCTTCCTTTGTTACATTCTCATCCTGTCATATTATCGATCATTGAGTGTATCAAATCCGGACAGGTGATACAGTCTCTACATCCTCATTTTCCTGCTATTCAATTAATTAGCCATCAGGCATTTACTTTGCAGATTCAGGCAAAGTATAGCCCTGAAAGACAGTTGCCATGATGGATGATCGTATTTGGAAATTAATAGCAAGAAAACTTTCTGGAGAAGCCAGTTCTGATGAATTGAAGGAACTGGAAAAACTGGTAAAGGAAAATCCTGACCTTCATCATTCTATTGACGCTTTCACCCAAATTTGGAATGCACCAGTTAAAGAAACTGCAGATCCCAATGTTCAAAAATTATTGACCCGCATCAGACCTAAGCACGAACCCATACAGTTACGAAAAGTCCCTACTGTATTTTCTTTAAAAAGAAACCTCATGCTTGGAAATCATTTCAAAATTGCCTGGCGTAACCTGGCAAGAGGCAGGGTTTTTTCCATAATTAAAATATTGGGGTTGGCAATGGGTATTGCCAGCGCCCTGCTGCTATTCTTATGGGTTCAAAATGAAATGAGCACTGATCTTTTTCATAAAAAGAAAGACAGGATCTACCTGGCCTGGACTCAGTTGCATGATGAAAGCAGGATTGAAACCTGGCCTGGCACCTCCATGCTATTGGGACCAATATTGAATACGTCCTATCCTTTTGTTGAAGCTACTGCCCGTTATAATCGGGTCATTTCTTTCTTATTTCATGCTGGTGATAAGCATCTGGAAAGAAAAGGTCTGCTCACTGAACCTGCCTTCTTAAAAATATTTGATTTCCCATTGGTGTACGGCAATCCAAATACTGCGCTAAGCACACCGCGTTCCCTGGTCATCACCGAAACTTTTGCAAAAACATTGTTCGGCCGCACGGATGTTATGGGAAAAACAATTAGAATAGATAGTACGGGTGATTTTATGGTTACTGGTGTTTTAAAAGACCGTCCCAATAACACCGAATTTGATTTTGACTGGCTCGGCCCATGGAGTTATATGAAAGAAGTTCATTGGCTGCGTGAAGATTGGGGCACCTCTTACATTAGAACAGCAGTACTTCTCAAACCAGGTACATCTGAACAAATAGCCAATGGGCGTATAAAGAATGTGGTAAAAGATCATTCCAATGATGTTAAATTCGAAACCTTCCTCCAACCTCTGGCCAAATGGCATCTTTACTCCAATTTTGAAAATGGGAAACAGGTTGGTGGTCAGATAAAAACAGTTCGGCTCTTTTTTATTATAGCCTGCTTTATTCTTCTTTTGGCTTGTATTAATTATATGAACCTTAGTACTGCTAAAAGTATGAGCCGGGCACGTGAAGTGGGTATTCGTAAAGTGGCGGGCGCCAGAAAAATTTCCATCATAAGGCAGTTCCTAATTGAATCAATACTTGTTGCATTACTTGCGGGAGGAATAGCATTGCTGGTTACAGAACCCAATTTAAAATGGTTTAATGCCCTTACTTATAAGAATCTGGTAATTCCTTACACCAATCCGTACTTCTGGTTAAGTTTCCTGGGTTTTATTTTAATAACCGGATTATTGGCAGGAAGTTATCCTGCATTTTACCTTGCGGCCTATCGCCCTATTAATGTATTGAAGGGAACATTTAAATCAGTGAATGCACTGGTTACTCCCAGAAAACTGCTGGTGGTATTGCAATTCACTTTCGCCATTACTTTTATCATTTGCACTTTTGTTATATACCGGCAGATCAAATATGGTCAGCATCGGGATGTTGGATATGATCAGAAAAATCTCGCATTCGTATATATGAAGGGAGATGTAAATACAAAATTCGATGCTATCAGGAATGATTTGATGAACAGCGGTGCTATAACTTCTATTTCCAGGACCAACTCTCCAATAACGGATATCTGGAACGGGGACGATTATGAATGGGCCGGTAAAAAACCAGGCTCACCAAAACTGGATGCAGCATTATATTTTACAGATAGGGACTTTACAAAAACAATGGGCCTGAAGATATTGAGTGGGCGGGAAATTAATCCTGAGCTTTATCCATCTGATTCAACTGCTATTCTTATTAATAAATCCGCCGCAAAGTTGATAGGTTTTACTGATCCCATCGGACAGGTCATAAAAAATCATGATGGCTCCTGGCATATTGTGGGAGTAGTGAATGATTTTATGCCCGAAGATCCCTTTCGCTCCCTTTTTCCTATTGTGATACATGGACCCGGACCCGGACATTGGTTTGGCACTATGACCTTCCGTTTGAACCAACAACGATCTATTGCCAGTAATATTAAAGAAATTGGTGCCATATTGAAAAAATACAATCCTGACAATCCTTACGACCCATGGTTTGTAGATCAGACCAATGAAAGAAAATTTGAAGGAACAAAGCGAGTCGGTTCATTAGCTTCCATTTTTTCCGGACTGGCAATATTCATTTCCTGCCTTGGTTTATTTGCACTGGCTGCTTATATGGCTGAGAACAGGACCAAAGAGATTGGTGTAAGAAAAGTATTGGGTGCTTCCGTAACATCCATAAGCACTCTTTTATCAAAAGACTTTTTAAAACTGGTAATTATATCATTTGTAATCGCGTCTCCTATTGCATGGTGGGCAATGCATAGCTGGCTGAGCAATTTTGATTACCATATTCGAATCAGCCCATGGATATTTATAGTAACCGGAATTTTTTCAATGCTGGTAGCAATTATTACAATTAGTTTCCAGTCGGTGCGGGCCGCACTGGCCAACCCGGTAAAAAGCCTGCGATCAGAATAAATTCAAATGTTTAATCCTTGTTGAGAGAGCGATATTTTTTTGGCGACATACCGATCATGGTACTGAATCGCTTTGAGAAATAATAGGGATCATCAAAGCCCATACTGAAAGCAATATCCTTGATGGATTTGTTGGTGAAATCCAGTTGCTGACAGGCTTTTTGCATCTTCATCTGCACAAAATAATCGATAGGCGCATAGCCGGTCTTCTGTTTGAATAAATTGGAGAAGCGGGATACTGAATAATTATACTGGCTGCTTAATTCATTCAGCGAAATATTCTCATTGATATGTTCCTGCATATACAGGATAGCATTATCCACGCAATCGGTCTTATCATTTTGAACAGGCGTCACATAATGCCGGGAGTTGTAAACAAACAATGTCAGGAAATGAGAAAGGCACATATTTGCAAACAACAGGTTATCGATACTATAACCCAGTTCCAGTGTCTTATATATCTTGGCAAATATTGGGAGTATATCTCCGCTGTCCTTTATATAAAAAGGCTTAAAGTGTTTTTGAACAGCCTTGATCTGGTTAAATTCTTTCAGTGAATCACCGCCAAAATGGATCCAGTAAATACTCCAGGGATCGCCCGCATGGCTGCCATAAGCATGCTCCACATTTTGGGGAAGAATGAAAAATTCATTAGGGCTTACTTCATAGCGCTGATCTCCTATTTGATACCATCCGTGCCCATCCACACAATAAAAAAGAAAATTCTCGGGCAGCCCTTTTTTCCGGTAAGTATAATGATCCTTTGCTTTTGGATAATAACCGATGGTGCAGATATGCAGGTGCTTGAGTAACAGGTTCCCCTGCACCCTTGTTTTTAATATGGTCCTGGGGATCTCAATCCTTTGCCTCCCCACCCCATACCAGATATTCTTATGGGACCCCTCCTTACTTTCTTTCATATTGCTCATTCGTGCTCCTAACTTCGCACTTTATTTTTACATTTAAAGGATAAATAACCGCATCATGACCCAACGCCTGCTAACTCTTTTTATTACCTGTTTTTGCCTTTCTGTATCAGCAATAACAATTGCACAGGTTACCCTCCCTCCTTTTTTTGCAGATCACATGGTACTGCAGCAACAGGCAGAAGTTGGCTTTTGGGGCAAGGCCAAACCAGGAAGTACCGTTTCAGTCAGTACAGGCTGGAATAAAAAGCGATATTCAGCTACAGCAGATGCAACTGGCAAATGGAAAACAAAGATCAGCACCCCTGCCGCCGGTGGACCATTTGAAATAAAGGTGACGGGCGACAACTCTATTGTGTTGCATGATGTTCTCATCGGGGAAGTCTGGCTCTGTGGTGGCCAATCTAATATGGAAATGCCGATGAAAGGCTTCCGGGACCAGCCAGTTTTGGGTTCCAATGATGCCATCTACAATTCAACTAATGATAAAATACGGCTCTTTACAGTTCCCCGGTCAATTAAGACCACTCCCCAGGATACCGTTAAGTGGTCCAGCTGGAAGAGTGCCGAACCGGAAGCAGTTTCCAATTTCAGCGCTACTGCTTATTATTTTGGCCGAATGATCCAGGAACGGCTTAAAGTTCCGGTTGGACTGATGCATATCAGTTATAGTGGCTCTTCTGCAGAGGCCTGGATGAGTGAAGAATCATTGAAAGAATTTCCCGATATCAAGATCCCAAAACCAGATCAGACCACTGGCCTTGACAGTCGCACCCCAACGGTGTTTTACAATGGTATGATCAGTCCATTCTTTGGCTATGGAATAAAAGGCGCTATCTGGTACCAGGGCGAGAGCAATAAGGATCGCCCGGATCAATATGAAAAATTATTCCCTGCCATGGTAAAGCTTTGGAGAGAAAAAAGCGGGCAGGGTGATTTTCCTTTTTATTATGTACAGATCGCTCCTTATAATTATGCGCAATTGCCTACCAATAGCAGGGATGTAAAAGCCAATTCTGCTTACGTACGGGACGCGCAACGTAAATGTGTGAAGCTGATCCCGAATAGTGGTATGGCTGTGGTTATGGATATTGGTGAAGAAAATCTTATTCATCCTGCCAATAAAGAAGCTGGTGGAAAACGATTGGCATTAATGGCGCTCGCCAAAACCTATGGACAGAAAGGATTTGCTTATGCCAGCCCTTTATTCGATACCATGACAATTACCGGAAATGTAGCAAGGATCCGATTCACAGATACACCTAATGGACTTACTTCATTTACTAAACCATTAACCAATTTTGAAATTGCTGGTGCTGATAAATTCTGGCGACCGGCCAAAGCAGTCATTTCAGGCGGCGCTGTACTGGTTTCCTCACCGGATGTGGCTACACCAGTTGCAGTACGCTATGCATTTAAAGATTGGGTAGTGGGCGATCTCTTCAGTTCGGAAGGATTGCCTGTTTCAAGTTTCAGAACGGACGACTGGTAACGATCATTCTTTTAATAAGACCTGCACATCGTTCTTTCTTGCTTCTGGCAAAACTGTAAGGTTGACCAATTTGCCATTCTTTAATTCAGCTTCAACAGTTGTATTATACGGCGCGTTCAGTTTGAAATGGACATCCCTGTTCTTATCCCATGCGGGGAAGAGTAAGATCTCTTTATCATCCACCTGCATCAGCATTTCCTGTAAACCGATCATGCCACTTCCTCCCCAGTTATGATCAGGCACCCAATCAAACCCCGGGCCCCAGAAAGTAGGAAATCTTCTTCCTGAATTTTTGAGTTTACCGGAAGTATATTTCCAGGCATCATCGGCAAGTCCCAACCGGGCTGCCCAGATATTATCCTGTTTCCACCCGATATGACTTTTGAATTTTATCACATTGGTATCATAAAGCCAGGTATTGATAGCAGTATCCAGTCCGGGTTTACCAACTCCATAAATTCCCCAGGGAAAAACTGGATAGAGTTGCGTTGATTCAACATTATTCACTCTCTCCCAGGTTTTGGCTGGTGAAATGGTAGGATGGCCATTAAAGGAAGTGAAATTAACAGGTGGAATTCTTTGTAATAAAGCACTCCAAACTTTTATTTTTTCCGGAGTTGCATATTGTGTTGGTAGTTGTAATAATCGTTTAAGTATTGTTTGAAGCGCTGATATAGTTGAAGTAGAGTTAGTTGCCATTTTGAAAGTCTCTGCTCCTGATCCGGGAAACAGAATCAGTTTCCCATCTCCATCCAGTGCTCTTCTTCCTCTCTCTTTGGCGAGGTATTGATAATGCTCATCAAAGAATTGCAGGCAATTTTCTATAAAAGGAATAGATGATGATATATCTTTTCCTGTGTAGCGTTGTTCTTCCAGCATCATCAGGCAAAACTCAAATACAGTATCCCATTCATACTCCAACCATGCATTGTATTCAACACCGGGATTATAATCAGCTGGTCTGTCGGTACCATACTCGGCAAAATCAGGTAATCCATAATTCTCCATCTGTTCGGTAAAACAGGCGCCCCCATGGTTCCAGTAAATTTTGGTACGCAACTCAGCATTTTTCAATATGCGGAAATAAAACTCAAGTTGCGATTGTAATATATCCCAATCTCCGTTCTTGATAGTGGGGAAATATACGAGACGCTGGTTTTGCATGGTATGCAATCCTCCGCCCCAGTTACGATAATCAGGAGTAAGCTTCTTATTGACGGAATCAATGAATATTGGATCAACTGTTAGCAGTCCGCCATTGAATTTTGTTGGCCAGTGACTTTTTGCATTAATGGCCAGCATATAGCGGAACAATTGAAAATTGCGACCTACTTCCCAGGCTTCAGAATTAAGATGAGTTTCGTCTATCCGGATAAAGCTACGGTTCCAGAATTCTTTCCAGTATGCCTGTGTTCTGTTAAAGGCAGTTTTTGAAGCTGCTAAAGCTTTCTTATGAAGGGAATCCAGGGATTGCTTCCAGGTATCAATAGATTCTACCTGTGCAGTATGGAGGTAAAGGCTTAAAGAATTAGATTTTGCCGGGGATTTACTTTTCAGTTTCCATCCTCTAAAATCTATATCGAGATAAACTCCATCGGTAGCACCAGCCGGCACAAAATTCTTTCCTTCAAAATAACCACCGAACGCCAGCTTGCGAAGAGGATTATACAATTGGCCTTTGACTGAACCAAGTTTCTGGTGGGCTACTGTTGTATCAAAGATTGTCTTTTCATGGTTATAGTGATAGAACTGAACGGCGTTTCCATAAAAAGCAATTTCATCTTTACAACCGATATTACCTTTGGGGGCTGCCCATTTCCATGAGTTGGCGAAATTCTCTCTCGCTGTTAATATCCGATCCTGGTATCGCCAGCTCTCATAAGTTGCTTCTGCAGTAATTGATTTATTGCTATTGATATCAATATGAACAACGGGATCAAACACTTCGGCCCATACTCTTACGGTTGCTTTTACGCCATTGTTCTCTCCTTCAGCAGTGACATATCCTTCCTGCAAATGCAGTTCCTGTTTAAAAGTATTTCCAGCAAATGGATTGGGCGATAAGTTCAGGCGAATCCGCCCGGATTTCAGTAATGCATTATTCTCATCAAAGTTCCCGCTACGTGCTACATAAATGAAGAGTTCTCCTTTTTCTACCCATACATTCATGCCGATATCACCACCGCCACAGGGCATTGATTCGGAGGGGTTATGGCTTTGAGTAGTCCATATAATATTATAGTTGCTGTTCTGTGCCTGTGTTCCAATCCTAATTAGCAATAGAAAATATAAGAGAGATTTCTTCATATAAAGCTGCAATTACCGCGTTATGATTTTTACATTACCAACCAATCCAGCAGGCAGCAATGGTTTCCCTGATAAGCGAATAGGCGCTGTTGTCCAGGTAACCCGTTTATTTTCTGGGAGCCGACTGTCACCATTCAACCGGTTAGCCCAGGTGTTGGTCACCTCTATTTCCAGGGTATTTGGTCCTGGCTTCACTAAAGAAGTGATATCTAGTTTATAGGGTGGTGTCCACAAAGTACCAGAAATTTTGCCATTTACTTTTATTGTTGCAATATTATAAATGGAGTCAATTGCCAGTTCTATTTTCCCGCTCTTCCCGGACAGAATAAACTTATTGGAATAAACAGCAGTGCCTGAATAATATCGAATTAAGGTATCGTCATTTTTAGTCCAGCTATTCAATTCGCTAAACTGTACTGGCTCAACAGGTCCCCCATAAGCAATATCAAATTGAACCTTCCAGGGGGATTCAATAGTAAAAATGCGATTTGTAACAGGTTTTTTAGGAACCAATACACTTAAATGCGTCCTCTTAGGCCGAACAATAATAAAAATAGATTCATTAGCCTCCATGTCCAATTTAAAATGAAGACGGTCATTTGATTTACTATCCTTTAATACGCTGATTTTACCTGTTACAGGATGCCAGAGTTCAGCTACCCATTCCATTTTATCCCTGAAATAGCCAATAAATCTAGGATCTCTCTCCCGTATACTCACACTTACATTTTGGGGAATATTCTTTTGATTGGAGATAAAATAAATATCCTCATTATCAGTCCTGCGATGCTGCCAGGCAATTGAATGATCATTTTTATCTACCTCAATATCCCGGGGGAATCCATGTGCAACCTGGCTACCATCCTCCCAATGACTGAAAAAGGCCACGAATTTGATGAACTCATTTTCCTTAATAGGCGCCAGCCATAAATTAGGTGTGGGACGTTTTTTAAATATCTCCTTTAAGACCAGACTAAGACTATCTCCTTCTTCATTCACAGATGTAGCTGCTGTATATTCATCACTGATTACCAGATTAGCCCCATCATTTACCAGTTGTAATAATTTTTTGGCTACAGGCAGGGACATCAATCCCCCATTGGGCTGCATTGCACTCTTTCCGGGTATCACCAGGAAAGAATATCGGGCGCCCCCCGGAAGAATAATATCTGACCAGGGCTTATCTACAGTAGCGAGGTTTAAAAGTGCATCTTCATTAAATGAATCATACGCATAACCATTTAAAGGATCAATCCAATTTTCCGGATCAGCCATATTTGCTGAATGAGTAACTCCATCTGGAATCGTTCGTAATGGTTCACCAATATTTGCAAGCCGTTTGTTTTCTGATTCCACTCTTTCCTTTCCAAAGATTCCTGGCAATGTAGAAACCACCCTATTTGGTAAAACACTTCTTCTCGGAACTTCTTCTCCGGTAAACACCGCTATATCGACCACAGGTTTACCCATTTGCAGCAAATACTGACATCTGGTCAAATAATCTATCCAAACCTTGCTCTGTTTAAACCAGGTCTGATCCCTTTGAAAATACAAACCCACTCCATCCAATGTCATTCCAGGCTTGCGATCCATCCATGGATTATGAGCAAAAACATGAAGCACCATCCTGTTTATTCCCAACGCAAAATTCCTGTCGCCAATTGCTTTCAGATTTCCTGGATACTCACCCCAGTTCATTCGCACTGAAGTAAATGCTTCTGCCTGCACGATATTCTTCCCATAAATATGTGCAGCACTGATCGCATCCAGCATATCATTGGGTTTATCATGGGTGGGACTATTCAGCCAAAACTCTCCCATTGGAATATCTGTATTCTTATAATGGAGCATGCCGTCACTTACCATAGTAGGAGCTACTGATTCTGCACTGAACTGACATCCTTTTGCATGTGCTAATTGATTCAGGGTTTTATAAAACACATCATTTACCAGGTCAGCAATGGTTTGCCTTACATCACGCAAGAACTTTTCAGAAGAACCTGCATCCTGCAAAGGAACACCCGTCATCGCCAGCAGATAAGGATATAGATCATATCCTCTTCGCTTCTTGAATTCGGCTGCAAAATTGGAACTCCAGTTCTGACTCCCGCATTCCCAGCTATCTACGTGAAATACTTTGAGCACTTCTTTCGCCAATTCTGGCCCCACTTTTTCAAAGACTTTCCCAAACCAGTTATCAAATTGTAGTTTAATGGCTGTTGCATTGAACTTATCGCACTCCAATCCTTTACCTCCGCCACCAGTAGCATTCGTATGACCTGTGGAAGTATGTCCTATTCTTACAATCACCCAATCTGAATTAGTAGGTGCTGTCCATTGCAATTGTCCCTCGGAACTCATCTTACCAGTCAGATTGACAATGCTGTTTATTGGAATTGCCATTGAATCAGGCACCTGCTCTTCGGTAGTATTCCTGCTTATTCTCCAGACTGATCCATTTTTGCCTTCATATTGATTGATCACTGGTTCATCCGATAGATAGATCCCCATTACTCTCAGGCTGGGCCGCCATTTAGCTGCGTCCAGATCCTCTGAACCTGGTTCTGATCCTTCCTTATTATATATAAACCGGAAATGAGTGGCTGTAGTAGCAGGGATACCATGGGTTACATCCTCATCCGTATCCTGCCATCCATGTCGTGGTGGCTCCAGCCGCGTAACAGTTGTAAAGTGTATTCCATCATTGCTGGCCTGTACGATCAGGCGGTGGGATTGGTAATTATTTCCTCCTGTATGAATTCGTATCTGCCTGCAGGTGAATGGTTCGGTATAGTTATATTGAATCCAGCAAATTGTATCACCACGGAAAGTTTCTTTTTGATTTGTTTCATCTGCCAGGAAATCAGCCCTGGTATTAAAGCTGGTTGTAACTATTGGGATAAGCGGCTTATCTCTAAATGCGTTTTGTGAATTGGCTGGATAGGCCAATACTGCAATATCTTTATAATACCCTTCTTTTGTCTCGGGTTTTGCAAGGAGTGTATTAATTGATTGCCCTTTTTTTATATAGGCCTTTGTCCATACCAGTTTCTGCATAGACAATTCAGGAGTGATCCAGGGCCCACCAGCCAGTGCAAAGCCATCACTTACATGCATGGCCAGTTTCAGATTCAATCGTTTTGCTTCCTGCATTGCAAACTTCACAAGGCCCCACCATTCAGGGCTTAATTGTCGTGCAGTTGGCAAAAATTGTGGAGGGGAAGTTGTATCCTTTACGGGCATCAGGTAAGCTCCGGCAATTCCTACCTGTTTCATTGCTTCCAGGTCTGCCGTAATTCCTTTTTTTGAAACAGCTGCATTCATCCAGTACCAAAACACCCATGGCCTGGCCGAAGCTGGCGGATGGGCAAAATTCTTTTCAGCCTGGATAAATCCGGGATCTTTTATTTGCGCATTAGCCAAGAACGCAAACAGCAACAGGGTGAAACCAATGTATAATCTGGCGTATCGCATTTATTCTTTTACGAAATTTATATCGCTCTTCCCTTTATCCACTGAGGTGGCAACTGCAATGCCTCGCTGATCCTTATTATTCACCGCACAATAGAAATGATAAACTGTTCCCTTATACTTCACCACAAATGATTTGTGTGCAAATCGCTCATCATACGGTTCTGAAGATTTGATAAGATCTTCACCCTTCCAGTCTGTCCAGTTAACTAAATCATAAGAGCAGGCAAACCGGTTAAATGCATCTTTTCGTCCTTCCCAGAAGGCCCCAAAATAAAACATTACCCAAAGATTACCGATCTTTTGTAAGACGGCATCACCAGTTATTCCAATTGGATGATGAACTACAGGATCATCTCCCAATCTCTTCCAGTGTAGCATATCTTCCGAAACAGCCATGCCAATACGCTCAAACCATCTCCATTTGGGCTTATTTCCACTTGAATCTCCATTGGCATTGTAATACATCACAAATGGATAACCTGTTCTTTTCTCCTTATCCCAGATAACTGTACTCTTGAACAATTTCTTATTCTCCCACCAGCGCACATCTGCATCAGTGGAGGAAAGTACAGGTTGTGCCACTCTTTTCCATTCATGGGCTTTGGAGGGTTCTTTATCGGTATAAGCAATTCCAAGTGCCAGCGGTCCGGCTTCATATCCTCTATCCTTTCCACCAAAATAAGATAACCAGTATTTATGATTAAAAGATTGCAGGGCATAGCTTCCGCCCCAGGTAGGGTCCTGCAAACCAATATATCCTGCTTTTTGATTAGTATCCCATTGAGTGGTATCTGAAAAAGACATTATTCGTCCCAGGGATTTCCAATGCAGGAGATCTTTACTTTCTGATAACCACGTCTCATATCCTCTTCCATCAAACTGGATATAGGTCATGTACCAGGTATTCCCTTTTCGGAATACAGATGGGCAATCAATTTTTTTAGAGTTGTCAGCAGGTACTACAATCAATCCATATTTATAAGGTGTCTTTATCTCATCATATATCCTTTTCATTGTAGAATCTGTCACTGAATTTTGAGCCAATAAATTCAGGGTTATAAATAGGCAGGATATTATATATACTATTTTCCTTTTCATTCCTTAATTATCTTTCTTATTTAACTCAGCTTCTTCTTTCACCGGCCTTCTCCTCCAGTAGTTCGCCAGGATAGAACCTGATATATTCATCCAGGGACTAAATACCGCAGCCGGCAATCCCACTGTTCCCAATTTACCCATACTCGCTGCGAGTCCTGAAGCCATTCCTCCATTCTGCAATCCAACTTCAAAGGCAATTGTTCGCGCAGAATTTTTATCCAGTCTGAATAACCTGCTTAACCAATATCCAAAGAAATACCCGGTTCCATTATGTATCACTGAACTGATAAATAGTAATAGGCCTACCTGCATCAAATTATCTCTCCCTACAGCAGTTGTCACCAACGTAAAATAGATGATACCAAACATGGAAAAATAAGGCATGATACTATCCAGCCTTTGCCAGGCACTGCTCAACTGATGATAAACCACCCCTGCCACAATTGCCGCCAGCAGGAATCCGGTAATTTCTATTGATTGCAGTACCTGTTTATTTTGAATATTAATTGCAAAGTAATTCCATCCACCCAGGGCCAAAAACAGCAGCCAGGCAATAGCTATTGCAAATAAGAGGTATACCAGGTTTCTTCCTTTGCCACTGGCTGTCCGCAGGTAATCATGTAATAATGCTGCGCCGATAGGTACAATCACAATTTTGATGATCTCCATCATCATTCCTAATACTAATGGCAAT
>Ga0207648_10002659_pt1 | contig 19074 bp, 12 predicted proteins | sample KBSMisM32_FD_184310 | JGI IMG/M metagenome (GOLD analysis project Ga0207648, IMG submission 184310) | Miscanthus rhizosphere microbial communities from Kellogg Biological Station, Michigan, USA - KBS Miscanthus M3-2 (SPAdes) (version 2) | ecosystem: Host-associated > Plants > Roots >...
AAGGGGCTCACCAGGTCGAGGTTGCTGATCGCATCGATCTGGCCCGAGCGCATCGCCGCGACCGCGCCGCTGCCGGCACCGACGCCGATGATGGACACATCGCCCGGCTTCAGCCCGGCCCGGCCGAGCACGAAGTTCGCGAGCACGTTGGTCGACGAACCCGGCGCGGTGACGCCGAGTTTCTTGCCCTTGAGCTCGGCGACGCTCTTGAAGTTGGGCATCGTCTTGGGGTTCACGCCGAGCACGATCTGCGGCGCGCGTCCCTGCAGTGCGAAGGCGCGCAGGCGCTGGCCCTTGACCTGCATGTTGATCGTGTGCTCGAACGCACCCGAGACCACGTCGGCGCTCCCGCCGATCATCGCCTGCAGCGCCCGCGAGCCGCCGGCGAAATCGGCGATCGTCGGCTCCAGCCCTTCGTGCTTGAAGTAGCCCAGGCTCTCGGCGATCGTCAGCGGCAGGTAGTACAGCAGGTTCTTGCCGCCGACCGCGATCGTGAGCTTGGGCTTCTCGAGCGCCTGCGCCCGCGACGGCCCCGATGCGACCAAGGCGGGCGCGCCGATCAGTGCGGTGGCGGCGAGAACGAGACTGCGGCGTTGCATGGGCGAAAGCTCCGTGGGGGTTGCCGACAAATCTAGCCGCCGATGCCACCCGGCGACAGCGGGGAAACACCGCGCAAGCGTGATTGCGACTGGCAAGACCTTGGTGGTCTGTTTCACGATGGCGGCACATGAAACCGCGCCTTTCGGGCCATGGCGGCGTGCAAATCCTCGCGATGCCAACGGGCATCGCTGTGGTTTGCGCCTTGCCCTGACCCGAAACGCATCGATTTCATTGGTGCCGCCATGCGTGAAACAGACCACTAGAATGAATTTCAATGAGTTCGCATCGCGCGCGGCGTGCCGCGCTGTTCAGTCTCGTGCTCGTCGGGTCGCTCGCTGCCGCGGCCGGTGCATGGGCCCAGGCCGGGCCGGCGACAGGCGTGCCGCCGGACGGCGTCGCCACGCCGGCCGAAGCGGCATCGGCGCCGGCCTTGCCGCCAGTGTCACTGTCGGCGCGCAAGGTCTACGAGCAGGCGCGTTCTCAGCTGGTGCAGATCCGCACGGTGCTGAAGGGCCGCGCGAGCCAGACCTCGGTCGGCTCGGGCTTCTTCGTCTCGCCCGACGGCCACATCATCACCAACTTCCACGTCGTCGCCGAGGCCGCGCTGAAGCCCGAGCGGCACGACCTCGTCTATGTCACCGCCGATGGCCGCGAAGCGCCGCTGCAGATCCTGCAGCTCGACGTGCTGCACGACCTGGCGCTGCTGCGCGCCGGTGATGCGGTCGCGGTCGCGGCGGCGGCCGGCGCGGTCGCCGGTGCGGCGTCGGGCGTGGCGCCGGCACCGGGCCGCAGCTTCGATGCGCTCGCGTTTCGCACCGAGGCGCAGCCGCTCGCGCAGGGCGAACGCATCTACTCGCTCGGCAACCCGCTCGATGTCGGTTTCGCGGTCACCGAAGGCACCTACAACGGCCTGGTGCGGCGCAGCTTCTATCCGCAGATCTTCTTCGGCGGCGCGCTCAGCGGCGGCATGAGCGGCGGCCCGGCGCTCGACCAGCAGGGCCATGTGATCGGCATCAACGTCGCGCGCCGTGTCGACGGCGAGCAGGTCAGCTTCCTGGTGCCTGCAAGCTTCGCCATGGCGCTGCTGGCGCGCGGCCACGACGCCTCGCCGATCAAGACCGCGGCCTACGGCATCGTCACCGACCAGCTGATGGTGCACCAGGCGGTGCTGACCGAGCGCTTCATCAAGCAGGGCTGGAAGACGGCGACCCATCCACGCTACCGCGTGCCGGTGCCGAGCGACGAGTTCATGCGCTGCTGGGGCAGCAGCGAGCCGTCGCGCACCGGCGGCCTCGATCTCGAACGTTCCAACTGCGTGATGGACACGCGCGTGTTCGTCGGCGACTACACCACCGGCTCGATCAGCGTGCGCCACGAGAGCTACGACGGTTCGCGCCTGGGCACGCTGCGCTTCGCGGCGCGCTACAGCGCGAGCTTTCGCAACGAAGATTTCACCCGGCTGCGCGCCGAGCACCAGACCAAGCCGCAGTGCCATGAAGACTACGTCGACCGCGGCGGCCTGCCGCTGCGCGCCGTCGTCTGCCTGCGCGCGTACAAGAAGCTGCCCGAGGTCTATGACCTGTCGGTACTGGTCGCCACGCTCGACCAGAAGCAGGCCGGCGTGCAGGGCCGCTTCGATGCGCAGGGCCTGAGCTTCGCGAACGCGCAGAAGCTCGCGAAGCACTACCTCGAGGCCTACGGATGGGCGGCCCAGCACTGATCGAAATCCTCGACCGCGACGGCCAGGTGCGCCAGGCGATCCCGGTCGCGCACTGGCCGCTGCGCATCGGCCGCGCGCTCGACAACGATGTCGTGCTCAGCGATCCGCATGTCGCCGCACACCATTTCGTCATCGCCGACGACGGCGCCGGCCTCGCGCTCGCGGTGGCCGAGACGCGCAATGGCGTGCTGATGGGTCGCCGGCGGCTACGCGCCGGCGAGCAAACGCCCTTGCCCGGCGGCGACGAGCCGATCGAGCTGAACGTCGGCCGCACGCGGCTGCGGCTGCGCCTGCCGGGTCATGCCGTCGCCCCTGAAGTCGGGTTGCTGCCGGCCCAGCCGCTGGCACGGCGCATGGTGCCGATCGTCGCCGCGGCGCTGGCGCTGATCGGCGGCGCGCTGTTCAACAGCTACCTCAACACCGACCCGGACGCCTTCGCGCGCAGTGCCGGCGCCAGCCTGCTGGCGGTGTTCGTCGGTGCCGCGGTCTGGTGCGGCGCGTGGGCCCTGTTGTCGAAGACCTTCGCGCACCAGGCGCGCTTCGGCTGGCATGTGCGGGTGTTCCTTTACGCCAGCATCGGGCTGATGATCGTCAACGCGCTGCCGGCGCTGCTCGGGTTCGTGTTCTCGTGGCCGTGGCTGACCGACTTCGCATTCGTCGGCGAGATCGCGGTCGCGGCCGCGGCGCTGTACTTCCATCTGCTTGCGGTCGAGCCGGCGCGCTACCGGCTGCTGAAGTGGGTGGCGGCGACCTGCGCCGTCGTCGGCCTCGCGCTGACCCTGTGGTTCAACGCGCAGCGCACCGACCAGTACGGTGACGAGCTCTACATGAACCACCTGTTCCCGCCGGCGCTGCGCCTGGCCCGGCCGATCGCGACCGACACCTTCATCAATGACCTCGCCGCGCTGAAGCCGGCGCTCGACAAGAAGGCCAAGGAACCCGGCCGCGGCGACGCCGGCGCCAGCGGCGAAGACGACTGAACCCGAACCGAGGAGCGCGCCATGAGCACACCGACCTCCGCCAGCGCGCAACGCACGGTGCTCGTCACCGGCGGCAGCCGCGGCATCGGCGCCGCGACCGCGTGGTTGTGCGCGCAGGGCGGTTGGGCCGTCGCGGTCAACTACGCCCACGGGCAGGCGCCGGCGCAGCGCCTGGTCGAACGCATCCGCGACGATGGCGGCACCGCGCTCGCGGTACAGGCCGACGTCGCCGACGAGGCGCAGGTGCGCGCGATGTTCGCGACCATCGACGCGCAGTTGCCGCCGCTGGGCGCGCTGGTCAACAACGCCGGTGTCGTCGACGTGCAGGCGCGCATCGATGAAATGAGCGGCGCGCGCTGGCAGCGCATGTTCGCGATCAACGTGTTCGGCAGCTTCGCCTGCGCGCGCGAGGCGGTGCGGCGCATGTCGACGCGCTACGGTGGCGCTGGGGGCAGCATCGTGAACCTGTCGTCGGCCGCGGCGCGCATCGGCGCGCCCGGCCAGTACGTCGACTACGCGGCCGCGAAAGGGGCGATCGACGTGTTCACGCTCGGCCTGGCGAAGGAGGTCGCGAGCGAAGGCATCCGCGTCAACGCGGTGCGCCCCGGCATCATCGAGACCGAGATCCATGCCTCCGGCGGTGCGCCCGACCGTGCCCGGCAGATGGCGCCGCTGGTGCCGATGCAGCGCGCCGGCAGCGCCGACGAGGTCGCGCAGGCAATCGCCTGGCTGATGTCGGAGGCGGCCAGCTACACGACCGGCGCGGTGATCGACGTGACCGGCGGACGCTAGCGCTTTCAGCGCCGGCGCGTCGCCTTGCCCTTGGCCGCCGCGGCCTTCTTCGCGGCGCGTTTCGTCGCCGCCTTCACCGGCGCGGCACGCGCTTTCTTCGTCGGCGTCCCACGCGCGGCGGCGGCGGTCTTTGCCGGCGCTGCAGTGCCGGGCGCTGTCGCCGCGGCGCCATTGGCATGGCGGCGCGGCCGGTCGCTGCGCGGGGTGCGGCCGGGCTGCAGGCGGCGCGCGAGTTCGCCGAGCCGATCGGCGGTCAGCGCCATCGCCTCGCTGCCCGAGGGGCCCAGCGACAAAGCGTCGCAGAAGCGCGAGATCAGGTCCATCTGGCTGACGATCGAATCGATCTGCGAGGGCTTCACGGTGATGTTGCTGGTCGCGTCGGCATAGGCCTTCGCGATCTCCTGGAAGATCACGCGGCCGGTGTCGTCGGCGCGGCCGAGGCTGCCCTTGATCAGGTGCTCGACCAGCATCGACTCCGGCTGCGTGACCGCGTTCCAGGTGCCCGATTCGTCGGAGAACTCCTGGTCGGCGCTCTGGCGGCATTGCTGCGCGAGCGCGATCGCGGCGTCCCTGACCGCCGGGCTGGACCAGTCGGTCAGCGAATCGAGCGCGAGCCGGTTCAGCGACAGATAGGGCACGAAGTGGCTGCTGCCCGGGCTGCCTTCGGCGCTGCGGTAGGCGGCGATCGCGCGCTCCAGGCAGGCCGTCATCTCCGCGCGTGCGGCATCGGCCTCGGCTTCGGGCAGCCGGCCGCACAGCAGTCGCCGTGCCTGCAGGCTGGCCTTGCGCTTCCAGGCGCTGCCGCGCAGCGCGCTTCGCACCGAATTGACGCTGGGCTCGACCAGCGCATCGGGGTGGTCCTTGACCGCCGCGCCGACCAGCGCATCGAGCCCGTCGAGACGCTCGAGCGCCAGCTCGATCAGCGCTTCGGCGGCGCGCACCGACACCTCCTTGCCGCGGCCCGCCGCGATCTCGGCCTCGGCCCGCTTCTCGCCGAGGCGCGCCTCGACATTGGCGAGCCGCTCGATGTCGCGGATCGGCACCACGCCGAGCTCGTCGTCGGCGCGGATCGCCGCCAGGAACGCCTCGCGTGCCGGCTCGAGCTGGTTCAGCTCGAACCAGGTCATGCCCAGCGCCGAGTGCAGCTGCGGCAGGCTCTGCCAGCCGGGCGGGCAACGCTGCCGCACCAGCGCCGCGACGCTGTCGGCGCGGCTGCGCAGCTCGCGCTCGCTCATCGTGCCGCGGCGGTGCGACAAGTCGGCGCGGGCGCGCGCCAGGTCGTCGAGCAGCTCGTCGGGCGACACATAGAGGTTGCGCGGCCCGGCACCGGCCGAGCCTTCGCCGCGCGGCTCGGCAACCCAGCCGGGATCGCCATAGGCCTGGAACGCGCCCCAGGTGATGTCGCTGCGATTCGCTTCCCAGGTCGCGACGCGGGCCGCGAACACCGCGTCACCGAACGGGTGGCGGCGCAGCAGCAGCTCTTCGTAGAAGGTCTGGCCGAAGCGTTTGGCCGACTCGTCGTTGACGGCCCAGCCGGCGACGACGACGCAGCGCACGCCGATCTCGATCAGCTCGCGTGCGACGCTCGCGGCGAGCTTGTTGCCGCTGCGCCCGCCGTCGATCTGGCCGAGGTGGCAGCAGTTCAGGAACACCAGGTCGGGCACGATCTCCATCGCGGCGATCTCGGCCGCGGTGATCAGCAGCCCGTCGGACAGCAGCACGCCGCTGCGCAGGCGGCCGTCGGCATGGCGCAGGCCGAACACGCCGTGCGCCGAGATGTGCAGGATGCGCCACGGCTGCTGGTACAGGGTCGCGAGCACGCGCGCGGCCGGCTCGTCGACGCCGATCGCCGACGCGACCGCGTAGCCCATGCTCGCGAGCACCGCCACGGTCGCCTGCGCCTCGGCCTGCGCGCCAGGCAGCGGCGGCGGGTCGGCGGCCGGCACGACCAGCGGCGCGACGGCGCCGCCGGGCACGCCCGAGGTGACGACCGCCGGCATCGGGAACGCGGCGCCGAAGCCCGCGACCGACGGGTTGCCGATCACCAGCGCGTTGCGCGAGATCGCCTGGCGCACATGGGCACGAAAGCGCGACGACGCCAGCTGGCGCACGACCGCGGCACGCAGCGCGAGCGGGCGCCGGTCGTCGTCGGCATGCGCCGGGTCGTCGCGCCGCGCCGGGTCGTCGGCGAGCATCAGCTCCCACGGCAGGTTGGCGGTCTGGCTGTCGACGACGAGCACGACGCGTTCGAGCTGACGCGCGGCGTCCTTGAAGTCGTGCGGCACCATCAGCTGGAACAGCATGCGACCGAAGTCCTCGTTCCAGACGGTGTCGCGGATCTGCTGGCTCACCAGCGCCTCGATCAGGCCCGGCTGGCGCTGCTGCATCACCGATTCGGCCCGCGCGCGCTGCCCGACGTAGAGGAAGCGCAGCCGGTCGGCGACCCGCACCAGGTCGGTCGCGCCGGCATCGGTGGCCGCGCCGCGGTTCTCGTAGCACTCGGCCGGGCATTGCGCGTCGCTGCGGTCGGCGTCGGTGATGATCAGGCGCGGCCAGTAGCTCGAGTTGCGGTCGTCGAACAGGCGCTGGCGCGCCCCCTCGCCGCGCACCAGCTCGCTGCGCGTGGCGAGCAAGGTGCCCTGCTTCTCGGCCAGTGCCGTCAGCCGATCGGTGAGCTGGCGCAGCGCATAGACCGCGGTGATCGCGGTGTCGATGTAGAGCTCGATGATGTCGAGCCGCGCGATCCGGATGTTCAGCCGCGTGGTCTCGAAGAAGCGCGCATTCGCCTCGATCACGCCGCGCACCAGCGCCTCGACCGAGGCGCCGACGGTCAGGTTGGCCGAGGAATTGAAGCCCACCAGCAAGGTCGCGAGCGGCACCTCGCGGTCGCCCTTGCCGAGCACGTCGACGATCTGCAGCAGGTAGCGCAGCGCGCCGGTGCGCACCGACTCGGTCAGCTCGGCCGGGCTGAGCGCGCCCTCGTAGCGGCCGAGGCCGGTCACGACCGCGCCGGTCAGGCTGCCGCGCTCGCGCTCGAATGCATTCGGCACGCGCAGCACCACGGTCGCGGTGCCGCGCGCGCCGGCGTACAGCCCGAGCGTATGGCGCTCGGTCAGGTCGCCCTCGAGCAGCTCGCGGTCGATCAGCGACTCGGCACCGGCGATCGGGTCCTGCTCGTAGTGGCCGACCATCACCGGCTTCGCGAGGAAGCGAAGGTCCATCGCCTTGACCGCGACCTCGAGCCGCCGGCGCGGCCGCGGCGGCACGCGGTTGCGCAGCGAGCCGCCCATCAGCCCGCGCTGCAGCGCGTCGGGATCGTCGGCGGTCGGCGGGCCGGCGTCGTAGCTGATCGGCAGCGGCTGCTCGATCGCGCGCGACGCCGGTGGCTGCGCACTGAGCAGTGCCGTCGTGCCCGAGGTCAGCAGTTCGGTCAGCGCCGGGAAGTACTCGACCGTCGACGGCAGGTCGCCGTGCTGCGCCGGCATGTAGTAGTAGCTGCCGACGCCGCCGATGCGGCCCGAATCCCAGCTCACCGTGCCGTCGCCGCGCGTCGTGCCGACCATCTTGATGCGCACGCCGCCGCGGCCGTCGGGCTCCTCGCGCACACCGCAGGGCGTGTTGCGCGCGACGCCGAAGACATAGACGCTGCGCTTCTCGTAGGCCTCGGGCAGCGCCGGGCGCTCCTTGCCATCGGCGGCCCAGAGCCAGCCGGCGGAATCGAGCACGTCCTGCCCCGGCGTGCCGGCGCGCTGGTTGCCGAACCAGAAGTCGGTGACCTTGGTCTTCAGGTCGGCCCAGGTCTGCGCCTTCTGGTAGTCGTACAGGCCGCCGCCGTCGGCCTGGCCCTGGAAGGTGTCGACGAAGCCGCGCTTGGGCAGCAGCTGCAGCGCGCCGCGGAAGCCGGCGACGATGTCGAGCACCTGCTGCATCGTGTGCGTCAGGTCGAGCCGCACCAGCGTGCGCAAGGTGTCGCCCTTGCCGAGCAGGTTCTCGACCATCGAGTGCGCGCCCTGGTTCGGCGTGCCCAGCATCACCAGGCGCGCACCGTCGCGCGCCATCAGCGCATCGATCACCGAGCGCCGCTTGTGGATGCAGGCGCGCACCACCAGCCCGCCCATGCTGTGCGCGAGCAGGCGGATCGGCGCCTCGGTCTCCTTCAGCAGCCGGTCGAGGAATTCGCCGAGACGCTCGGCCAGCACATCGAGCGGCTGGCGCCAGTCGTACGGGAAACGCTCGACGCGGTGGCTGCTGCCCAGGTGCTCGCAGAGCTTGCCGTAGAACATCGCGAACAGCTCTTCGGCCTCGACGCCGGGCTTGCCCCAGGCGATCTTCGCGAGGCCGCCGCTGGCGATGTCGAGCGGATCGAACCAGACGCGGTCGTGCCCGCCGGCCTGCAGATGCGAGCCCATCACGCCGGGCAGCACGACGACGATCGGGCGCTTCGGGTCACCGCCGGCGCGGCTGCGCGCCGCGTTCGCGAGCGCATCGGCGTACTCCTGCGCGCTCGGCAGCGCACGGAAGGTGTCGAGCGCCGCCGGGTCGGCGCTGATGAACCAGTCGCGCAGCGCGGCGCGGGTGTCGATGTTGCTGAAGTAGCGGAAGTGCGAGACATCGGCGCCGCGGTCGAACAGCACGCGCGAGCCGGCCTTCGGCGCGATGCCGGCGAGCATCGACGGCGTGTTGACGACGAGGTCGTTGTCTTCCTTGTCGAACAGCAGGAAGTCGGTCAGCAGGATGCCCAGGCGCTTGAGCATATTGCCGCCCTGGATGTCGCCGGCGATCACCGCCATCGCGACACCCGGCTGCACCGGCGCATCGCGCAGCAACCGCGCCATCGGCGAATCGGGCAGCATCGCCTCGATGCCGGGCACCAGATGCGCGTTGGTGCGGTTCTTCGCGATCTCGATCACGACCCGCTTGAAGGCCGAGTAGATCGGGCTGCCGAAGAAGAACGGCACCGCGCCGATCAAGGTCAGCAGGCCGGAGAGGAAGACATCGAAGTTGCCGCTCGCGAGCAGGGTGCCGTTGGCCGGGCTCGCGGCGCGCACATAGCGCTGCACGCCGATGCGGCGCTGGCGCATCAGCTTGGCGAGCGTGCGCAGCTGGTCGCGCTGCACGCCGTGCGCGTCGCGCAGCTCGCCGAGCACGCGCCTCGATTCATCGGCGTCGGGATCGCCGGTGCCGGGGAACGCGTAGTGGTAGCTGTCGATCAGCGCATCGAAGTTGCCCAGGCACAGCAGGTCGGCGACCAGCCCGCCGCGCGAATGCGATGCGAGCGACACCTGCGCGCCGCGCGGCAACGCGCCGACGAGCTGGATCGCGTTCTCGATCGGGCTCTCCGACAGCGTGCGGTGCTCGAAGCCGTAGATGCCGCCCGGGAAGCGCGCCTCGAGCGCGCCCCACAGGTCGCGGTCGCCGGTGCGCAGCTCGCCGAAACTGCCCAGCGTGCTCGAGCCGGTGCCGTGCACGAACACCAGCATCGCGTCGCCGGGCCGGTCGGGCGGCGGCGGGTCGTGCGCCTCGACGAGGTGTGCCGGCACCAGGTCGGCCGGCTTGCCGCTCGCGCCGACCCAGCGGTACAGGCCCGGCCCCTGCGCGAGCCGGTCTTCGATCGCGCGCATCAGCACCTTCGTGCCGAGCCAGCTGACGCCGAGCTCGGCCGGGTTCGGCAACTGCGCGAGCGCGGCCTCGACGATCGCATCGGGCGCCGCGCCGACCGCCAGCGTGAACACCTTGCTGACCAGGCCGCCGAGCGCATCGCCCAGGCCGCGGCCCGGCGCAGCGCCCTCGGCGCGCAGCTTCTCGAGCAGGATGGTGTCGCCATCGAGCATCTCGGGGTGCGTCTGGCGCAAGGTCGCGCGCAGCCGCTCGGCGCTGGTGACCAGCGTCGCACCATCGGCGAGCTCGAGCACGATGACTTCATCGGGCCGGGCAACGTGCGTCTGGCGCACGACGCCGACCGCGCTGCCGCGCGCCGCCGGGCCGACATCGAAGCTGCGCACCGGCTGCAGGTAGCCCGCCGGCAGGAAGACGTCGTCGCCGCCGGTGGCCGAGCGTGCCGCGCCCATCAGCGCGCTCGGCAGCGCCGCATCGATCTCGCGGCCGGTCAGCGAGAGCGCAATGCTGCTGCGCGCGGCGGTAACGTCGGGCATCGTGCGGTCTCCTCGGCGTCGTCGCGCTAGACCGTGAACGGCGTCTGCGCGACGAAGGCCGCGGCACGGCCGAGCGTGTACAGCTTCGGCGACTGCGTCGGCGGCAGCGCGGCGCGCACCCGCGCATGCAGGCTCGCATAGCCGCCGGTGAACGCGCCGTGGTTCCAGACCTTCAGCAGCTGCTCGGTGAAGGCGCCGTTGTGTTCGCCGTCCATCGAGGTCTGGTTGTCCTGGCATCCCGAGATCAGCAGCACCGCGGGCCTGAACTGGCCGACCAGCGCGGTCGCGTGCGCGGCGGCACCAACCTGCGCCAGTGCGGCATCGGGATCGACCGGCTGCTTTTGCGTATGGGATTGCGCCTGGGCGTTCAGGTCGTGCTGCAGCTTGTCGTAGAACGCCCGGTGCTCGGCATAGACGCGCCGTGCCACCGCCAGTGGCATCAGCTTGACGCGCTGCCCCGGCGGTGGCGGTGGCGGCGGCAGCTCGCGCGTGACGGTGCCGCTGTGGCAGCTGTCGGAGAGCACGAGGATGCGCACGCCCGCGGCGAAGCGGCTGAGCTCGAAGTACAGCTCGTCGTCGATCAGCTGGCCGTCGAACAGGCACCAGGTTTCGTCCTGGCGGTCGGGCTCGTCGCCATCGACATCGGGCACCTGGCCCCCGTGCCCCGAGTACGTGAGGAAGAACAGGTCGCCCGATTTGAGGGCCTTCGCGGCGCTGCGCATCGCGGCCAGCACATGGGCGCGCGTCGCCTTCTTCGTCAGCAGCACGGTCGACTTCATGCGCTTCGACTTCGCGATCGCGGCCATGTCGGTGGCGTCGAACTCGCAGGCGGCGAGCGGCCCGTCCCAACCGCTGTAGGCATCGGCGCTGACCGCGTTCAGGCCCACATGCAGCGACATGGCGCGCGGTGTGGCGGCGCTGGCGGCGGCGGCGGTTCTGGTGGCCATGGCATGTGTTCCCGGCGTGAAGCCGCACCGACCGTGCGACGGGTGCGCGGCATGATGGGCGCGCCCCCGGGGCCATGAAAGCCCTAGATCAAGGGGCGCCGCAATGGGTCGTGATGGGCCGTGTTGTGCCGCTGCCGGCCCGGATCGAAAATCGATGCGCCGTCTGTCGAACGGCCGCCGGACCGAACGTCATCGGGACAGGCAGGCAATTCCGCCGTGCCGTCCCAAGGAGAACCGCAATGAAGTACCTGTTGATGATCTACGCCAGCGAAGCTGACGAAGCGAAGATGACGCCCGCCGACACCGGCCAGGTCATGCAGGCCTACGGCGCCTACACCGAGGCGCTGAGCCAGGCCGGCATCAAGCTCGCGAGCGACCGGCTGCGGCCCACGAGCGAGGCCACCTCGGTGCGCGTCAAGGGCGGCAAGACCGAAGTGCTGAACGGCCCGTATGCCGAGACCCGCGAGCAGCTCGGCGGCTACTACCTGATCGACGTGCCCGACCTCGACGCGGCGCTGTCGTGGGCCGCGCGCTGCCCGGGCGCGAGCCACGGCACGATCGAAGTGCGGCCGATCTGGTCGATGTGAACGAAGCTGCCGCGATCGCGACGACCGCCGCGGCCGGCGCGGCGCAGGCGGTCGCGCGGCGCAGCTACGGCAAGCTGGTAGCCTTCGTCGCCGCGCGCACGCGCGACCTCGCCGCCGCCGAGGATGCACTCTCGGCTGCCTTCGAGGCCGCGCTGCGCGACTGGCCGCTGCACGGCGTGCCGGCCACGCCCGAGGCCTGGCTGCTGACCGCGGCGCGGCGCCAGGCGATCGACGCCGCGCGCCGCCGCCGCACGCGCGACGACGCCCTGCCCGACCTGCTGCTGCTCGCCGACATCGCGACCGACGACGATGCGCGCCGCGCGATCCCCGACGACCGGCTGCTGCTGATGTTCGCGTGTGCGCACCCGGCGATCGAGCGCAGCGTGCGCGCGCCGCTGATGCTGCAGACCATCCTCGGCTTCGATGCCGCGACGATCGCCTCGGCCTTCCTGGTCGCGCCGGCGACGATGGGCCAGCGCCTGGTGCGCGCCAAGGCCAAGATCAAGCAGGCCGGCATCCCGTTCCGGCTGCCCGACCACGACGACCTGCCCGAGCGGCTCGAATCGGTGCTCGAGGCGATCTACGCGGCCTTCAGCGAAGGCTGGTCCGACCCGGCCGGCACCGAAGCGCGCGACCGCAATCTCACAGACGAAGGCATCTGGCTGGGCCAGCTCGTCGGCGTGCTGCTGCCCGACGAGCCCGAGGCCCTCGGCCTGCTCGCGCTGATGCTGCATGCGCAGGCGCGGCGCGGCGCGCGGCGCGATGCGCAAGGCGGCTACGTGCCGCTGGCCGAGCAGGACCCGGCGCTGTGGGACGACACGCTGATCGACCAGGCCGAGGCGTTGCTGCGGCGCGCCGGCACGCTCGGCCGCATCGGCCGGTTCCAGCTCGAAGCGGCGGTGCAGTCGGCGCATGTCGTGCGGCGCCGCACCGGCCGTGCCGACTGGCCCGCGATCGCACAGCTTTACGACGCGCTCGCCGCGCTGACCGGCTCGCCGGTGGTCGCGATCAACCGCGCGGTCGCGATCGCCGAGACGCGCGGCGCCGCGGCCGGGCTGGCCGCGCTCGACGCGATCGCGCCCGACCCGCGTCTGGCGGACTACCAGCCCTATTGGGCCGCGCGCGCCGGGCTGCTGGCACGCACCGAGGCGATCGCCGACGCCGACCACGCCTACCAGCGCGCCATCGGGCTCGAGGCCGACCCGGCGGTGCGGCGCTTCCTGCAGCAGCGCCGCGCGCGGCTGCACGCCGGCTGAGTCGCCGCAGCGAAGCGCCTATGAAATTGCGCAGCGCAGGCGACTCGCTCGGAGGCTCGCCGCAGCCTTTCGATCACCGAATGCCTCCCAGCCTCTGAGCCGCCTGGGCGGCCTGCTCGGGCGCGCCGGATCCATCCGCGCCTTCCGACGGCTCGCGCCGCCGGCCGTCATCTGGCGCCCCCGTGCCGTCGTTGCGTCGCAGCGCAGGCGCGCGGTGCCGACACGCCGCCTAGCATCGCGGGCATTCCATCCATAGGAGTCCCGCGATGCTCGAAGCCATCGGCTTGCGCAAATTCTTCGGTGACCGCGTCGCGGTCGCCGACGTCAGCCTGCAGGTGCGCGCCGGCGAACTGCTCGGCCTGCTCGGGCCGAACGGCGCCGGCAAGTCGACGACCGTCGGCATGCTCTGCGGCCTGATCGCGCCCGACGCCGGCCATGTGACGATCGCCGGCGCCAGCATCGCCGCGAACGCCGCCGCCTTCAAGCGCCGCATCGGCCTGGTGCCGCAGGACCTGGCGCTGTTCGAGGACCTCGGCGCCCGCGCCAATGTCGAGTTGTTCGGCGCGCTCTACGGCCTGCACGGCGCGACGCTGAAGCGGCGCGCGCTCGAGGTGCTGAGCATCGTCGGCCTGGCCGAGCGCGCCGGCGACCGGCCCGCGACCTTCAGCGGCGGCATGAAGCGCCGCCTGAACATCGCCTGCGCGCTGGTGCACGACCCCGATGTGCTGCTGCTCGACGAGCCGACCGCCGGCGTCGACCCGCAAAGCCGCAACGCGATCTTCGACAGCCTCGAGGCGCTGAAGGCGCAGGGCAAGGCGCTGGTCTACACGACGCACTACATGGAGGAGGCCGAGCGCCTGGCCGACCGCATCGTCGTCGTCGACCACGGCCGGGTCGTCGCCAGCGGCACGCAGGCCGAACTCGCGCGCCAACTGCCCGCCACCGACACCCTCGAGCTCGAACTCGCCGGTGCCGCCGACCCTGCGCTGCTCGCAGCGCTGGCCGCGCTGCCCGGCGTGCGCGCGGTGCGCGCCGCTGCGGCGCGCGGCAACCTCGAAGACGTGTTCCTGGCCCTGACCGGCCGCCAGCTGCGCGACTGACGCGCGCGAATGAAAGACACCCGATGAGCGCACTCCTCGCCCTCGTCCGCAAGGACCTCGTGTTGTACTTCTCTGACCGGCGCGCGCTGATCATGAGCATCGTCGCGCCGGTGCTGATCGCCGCGTTGTTCGGCGCGCTTTTCGGCAACAGCGACAACAAGCCGGCGCAGATCGGCCTGGCGCTGACCGACCTCGACCGCAGCGAGCTGTCGCAGCAGATCGTCGCGGCACTGCGCGCCGACAGCAGCTTCGCGGTCGTCGACGCGACCGAGGCGCAAGCCACCGAGCTCGTGCGCGCCGGCAAGGTGCCGGCCGCGCTGACGCTGCCGGCGGGCTTCGGGTCGCAGGCCGGGCAGGCGCTGTTCGGCATCGGCGCGAAGCCCGAGGTCGTGCTGCGCTACGACCCGTCGCAGGCGATGGCGCTGCAGGTGGTACGCGGCATGCTCGCGCAGCACGTGATGCAGCACGTCACGCGCGCCGCGCTCAGCGCCGACGGCCCGGTGTTCGCCGAGCTGCGCGAGCGCACGCTGCAATCGCCCGGCCTGCCCGAGGCGCGGCGCCGCCAGCTCGGCGCGCTGTTCGACGACGTCGCCCGCGTCCAGGGTGCGGCATCGGCGTCCGGCAATGGCGGCATCGGCCTGGCGGTGCCGTATGCGACCCGCGAACTGCAGGCCACCGGCGCCCGGCCCGAGCGCAAGTACAACAGCTATGCGCACTCGTTCGTCGGCATGGGCGTGCAGTTCGTGCTGCTGATGGGCGTGGACATCGGCATCGCGCTGCTCGCGATGCGCCGCCTCGGCCTGTGGAAGCGGCTGCGCGCGGCGCCGCTGTCGCGCGCCACGCTGCTCGGCAGCCGCATCGTCAGCTGCGCGGCGATCGCGCTGTTCTCGATGACCGTCGTGTTCGGTGTGGCCACCGCGCTCTTCGGCATGCGCATCGAAGGCAGCCTCGTCGGCTTCGTCGCGGTGCTGGTCGCGTTCGCGCTGATGACCGCGACCTTCGGGCTGCTGATCGCCGCGCTCGGTCGCACGCCCGAGGCGACACGCGGCCTGGCGATCCTTGCGACCTTGCTGATGGTGATGCTCGGCGGCGCATGGGTGCCGTCGTTCATCTTCCCGGCCTGGCTCCAGACCGTCTCGCTCGCGGTGCCGACGCGCTGGGCCGTCGACGGCCTCGAGGCGATGAGCTGGCGCGCACTGCCGCTCAGTGCGGCGGTGCCGTCGGTGGCGGTGCTGCTCGGCTTCGCAGCGCTGTTCGGGGCGCTGGCGTTGTGGCGCTTCGACTGGGAGGAGGCATGACGCAAGCAAAACCGTAATCAGTGGTGAACGGGTGACGGCTGTCGGCTCGTTTCGTCAGTCGCGGATGACGCTCATCGCATGGTCGGTGAGATGCACGTCGTCAGCGTAGGAGAGTTCCCGCGGCAGGCGCCGAACGCGGCCGACAGGCGCGCCGGTGCGCGCGTCCTAAGGTTGGGTAAGCGCGCCCGATGGCCGGCTCGCGAGAGCAAGCGCAACAGCGATGCACAACCACGTCTTCCGCGATCGCCAGGATGCCGGCCGCGCGCTGGCCACGGCGTTGGCCAGCTTCGCAAAACGCGCCGACGTGCTGGTGCTCGCGTTGCCGCGCGGCGGCGTGCCGGTCGGCTACGAAGTGGCGCGTGCGCTGCAGGTGCCGCTCGACGTCTTCATCGTGCGCAAGCTCGGCGTGCCCGGCCATGAGGAATACGCGATGGGCGCGATCGCCGCCGGCGGCGTGCGGGTGCTCAACGAGAGCGTCGTGCGCATGCTGGACATCCGCGAGTCCGACATCGAGGCAATCGTCGACGCCGAACAGCGCGAGCTCGAGCGGCGCGAGCGGCTGTATCGCAACGGCCGGCCGCCGCCCGATGTGCGCGGGCACTCCGTTATTCTGGTCGACGATGGTCTTGCGACCGGCTCGACGATGCTCGCCGCGGTGCGTGCGCTGCGCACCCTGACGCCGGCACGCACCATCGTCGCGGTGCCGACCGCGGCGGCCGAGACCTGCAATGAACTGCGCCACGAGGCCGACGAGGTCGTCTGCCTGAGCACGCCCGAGCCGTTTCGCGCCGTCGGCCTGTGGTACGCCGATTTCTCGCAGACCAGCGACGACGAGGTGCGCGACCTGCTGCAGCGGGCGCGCACCGCTGCCGCGACACCGGGAACCGATCGATGGGAAGCCCCATGAATACCGACGACGCGCAAGCCCTCGACGCGATCCGCGCGGTGGCACTGCCGCTGACCGGCGGCTCGGATGATCACGCGGCGCTGCTCGAGCTGATTGCCGACGCCCACGTCGTGCTGCTCGGCGAGGCCTCGCACGGCACACACGAGTTCTACCGCGAGCGTGCCCGCATCACGCAGCGGCTGATCGGCGCGAAAGGCTTCGATGCGGTCGCGGTCGAGGGCGACTGGCCCGATGCCTATCGCGTGAACCGCTTCGTGCGCGGCCGCGGCGACGATGCATTCGCGGTCGATGCGCTGGCCGGCTTCAGGCGCTTCCCGACCTGGATGTGGCGCAACACCGATGTGGTCGAGTTCATCGACTGGCTGCGTGCGTTCAACGCGACGCGCACACCGGCGCAGCGCACCGGCTTCTACGGCCTGGACCTGTACAGCCTGCACAGCTCGATGGACGCGGTGCTGCGCTATTTCGACCGCACCGACCCGCGGGCGGCGCAGCGGGCACGCGAGCGCTACGCCTGCTTCGACCAGTTCGGGCCCGACAGCCAGGTCTACGGGATGATGACCGGGCTCGGCCATGCACCGAGCTGCGAGCCCGAGGTGATCGCGATGCTGGTCGAGCTGCGCCGCCATCCCGCGGATGCAGCCCGCCCCGACGGCACCGACCGCGACGACGCATTCGATGCCGAGCAGAACGCGCGCCTGGTGAAGAACGCGGAGAACTACTACCGCTCGATGTACCTGAGCAATGTGTCGTCGTGGAACCTGCGCGACCGCCACATGGTCGAGACGCTGGCCGCGCTCGAGCGCCATCTCGGCGACACGGCCGGCGCGCGCGGCACGCGGCCGAAGATCGTCGTCTGGGCCCACAACTCGCACCTCGGCGACGCGCGCGCGACCGAGATGGGCCAGCACCGCGGCGAGCTCAATGTCGGCCAGCTGGTGCGCGAGCGGCATGGCCGCGACGCGGTGCTGGTCGGCTTCAGCACCCACCACGGCAGCGTGACCGCGGCGACCGACTGGGGCGCGCCGGCCGAACGCAAGCAGGTCGTGCCGGCGCGCGACGACAGCATCGAAGGGCTGATGCATGCGAGCGGGCTGGCGCGCTTCATGCTGCCGCTGCGCGACGACGCACGGCTCGCGCAGGCCTTGCGCCGGCCGCGCCTGGAACGCGCCATCGGCGTGATCTACCGGCCCGACACCGAACGCCAGAGCCACTACTTCCATGCGCAGCTGCCGGCGCAGTTCGATGCGCTGATCCATCTCGACACGACCCGCGCGGTCGAGCCGCTCGAGCGCAATGCCGAATGGCACGGCGACGAGCTCGCCGAGACCTACCCGTCGGGGATCTAGCGATGGGTCCGACCGCCGCCCGCATCGCCCGCCAGCCCCTGCGCATCCCGATCGGCGCGGTCACGCTGGACGCCGACCTGAGCCTGCCGACCCGCGCCACCGGGCTGGTGCTGTTCGCGCACGGCAGCGGCAGCAGCCGCTTCAGCCCGCGCAATCGCCATGTCGCGCAACGGCTCGGCGATGCCGGCCTCGCGACAGTGCTCGCCGACCTGCTGACCGCGCAGGAGGAGCTCGTCGACGACCGCACGACGCAGCTGCGCTTCGACATCGGCCTGCTCGCCGCGCGGCTCGTCGGCGCGGCCGACTGGCTGCAGACGCAGCCGCTGACCGCGGCGCTGCCGCTCGCGTTGTTCGGCGCCAGCACGGGCGCCGCGGCGGCGCTGGTCGCGGCGGCGCAGCGGCCGCAGCGCATAGTCGCGGTCGTGTCGCGCGGCGGCCGGCCCGATCTGGCCGGCGACGCGCTGCCGGCGGTGCAGGCGCCGACCCTGCTGATCGTCGGCGGCAACGACGTGCCCGTGATCGCGCTGAACCGGCAGGCGCTCAATCAGCTGCATGCCGCGAAGCGGATGGTGATCGTTCCAGGTGCGACCCATCTGTTCGAGGAACCCGGGGCGCTGGACGTCGTCGCCGACGAAGCCTGCGACTGGTTCCTGCGCCACCTGCCCGGCCTTCAGAGGCTGAGAGGCATGGGGTGAAGCGGCGACGACTCAGCGCCGCTCGATGATCACCGGCACCAGCTTCAGGCCGCCACGGATGCGATCGGCGGCGAGGCGCGCGTCGTCGCGGGTCGGGTACGGCCCGGCCTGGAGCCGGAACATCGCCGCGTCGTTGAAGATCGCGAGCAGCGGCGAGAGCCAGTCGAGTTCGACCGCGACGCGCTGCTGGAACGCCTCGGCGCCGATGCGCTGCCGATACGCGCCGAGCTGGACCCAGAAGCCGCGCGCCTGCGCCGCGATCGGGCGTGTCGGCGCATCGTCGACCGCGGTCGCGACGACCGTGTCGGCCGGCACGACGACGGGCGGCGACGGCGATGGTGACGGCGATGGCGGCGTCGCCGCCGGTGCCGAGGCCGGCGCCGGTGCAGAAGCGGATGCCGGTGCCGACGCAGGGGCCACCGGCGGCGCCGTTCGCGGGGACGGCGCCTGGGCCGCGACGTCCGGCGTCGCTGCCGCGGGCACAACGACCGCCGATGCGACGACGCTGTCGGGCACCGCGACCGGCAGCCCCATCGGGGCCGTGTCGCGGCGCCAGGCGCCGGTGCGGATCTCGTCGAAGGTAATCCGCTGGAGCTCGACCGGCGCGACGCCGCGCAGGAGGTCGAGCCTGAGCGCCGCGGTGTAGCTCAGGTCGACGATGCGGTTCGAGTGGAACGGCCCGCGGTCGTTC
>Ga0207648_10002662_pt1 | contig 19053 bp, 16 predicted proteins | sample KBSMisM32_FD_184310 | JGI IMG/M metagenome (GOLD analysis project Ga0207648, IMG submission 184310) | Miscanthus rhizosphere microbial communities from Kellogg Biological Station, Michigan, USA - KBS Miscanthus M3-2 (SPAdes) (version 2) | ecosystem: Host-associated > Plants > Roots >...
TTCAAGCCGTTCTTCGACCCGAAGAACCGCTGGCGGCTGTGGGCCGGCCATCTCGCCGAAGGCATGACGCTGCGCCGGGTGCTGGGCGAATTCATGATGTCGCCGCTCTTCCCGGTCCCGCCTCAAGTCTTCCGCGCGCGCATGGAGTACCGCGAGTTCAAGGCCGGCGATACGCTCGGCGCCGGCGCGGAGGTCGCGGTGCGCACCGCGACGCTCAATCATCCCGACGGCGCCACCGGCTACCGCGTCGAGTTCGGCGGCCGCTCGGTGTGCTACCTGACCGACACCGAGCATGTGCCCGGCGCGCCCGACCGCAACATCCTCGGCCTGATCGCCGGCGCGGACCTCGTGATCTACGACAGCATGTACACCGACGCCGAGTACAACACCTACGTCGGCTGGGGCCATTCGACCTGGCAGGAGGGCGTGCGCCTGTGCCGCGCGGCGGGAGCCAAGCGCCTCGCGGTGTTCCACCACGACCCCGAGCACGACGACGACCTGCTCGACGGCATCGCGCGCGAAGTGGACAAGGAGTTGCCGGGATCATTCGTGGCGAAGGACGGTTTGTCCCTGCAGTTGTGAATGTTCTGGATCTCATCGAGGAGTTTTCAACTTCCCTCCTCGCGATCGGCGACGCCGCACCGCCGGCCCCGCGCTGGAACCAGGACTGGTTTCCGCGCCTCGACGCCGCCGCGGCCTACGCCATGGTGCGCACCCTCAAGCCGCGGCGCATCGTCGAGGTGGGCTCGGGACATTCCACGCGCTTCCTCGCGCGCGCCGTGATCGACGGGGGGCTTGACACCCGCATTACGGCAATCGACCCGCAGCCAAGAGCAACCATTGAAAAACTGCCCGTTGAATGGCTGCGCACCCCCGTGCAACGCGTGGCGGCGTTTCCGCCGCTCGGCGCGGGCGACATCCTGTTCATCGATTCGAGCCACCAGGTGAAGCCGGGCAGCGACGTCGAGTTCCTGCTGAAAGCCGTGCTGCCGTTGTTGCCGGCCGGCGTGCACGTGCATTTCCACGACATCTTCATTCCCGACGACTATCCGCCGCAATGGGAATGGCGCCGCTACAACGAACAGGCCGCGGTCGGCGCGCTGATCGAAAGCAACCTGTTCAGCGTGGATTTCGCGAGCCATGCGCTCGTTTCCCGCACCCCGGAGAAGATCTCCGGCGTGCTGGCGCGCCTGCCGCTGGTCCCCGGGGCGATCGAATCGAGCCTGTGGCTGACCCGGCTGTGAACCTGCAGCCGGTGATCGACTGGCTGATGGAAGGCGCCCGGCCCTCGCGCCTGCCCCGGGACGTGCTGCTCGAAACCTGCCGGCGCACCCTGGCGGCCGGCCTCCCGATCTCCCGGGTGGGCGTCTTCGTACGCACGCTGCACCCCAACATGGTCGGGCGCGCGTTCATCTGGCAAGCAGACAAGAACCTGATCGAGATGACCGAAGCCGGCCACGAGCTGCTCGAATCCGAAGCCTTCCTGAAGAGCCCGATCCGCGTGGTGATGACCGAGGGCGTCGAGGTACGCCGGCGGCTCGCCGATCCCGCCTGCCCGATGGACTTCCCCATCCTGGCGGAGCTGCGCCAGGACGGCACCACCGACTTCATCGCGGTGCCGCTGCGCTTGGTCAACGGCGAGGTGCACGCGGCGAGCTTCGCGACCCGGCGCGCGGGAGGCTTCAGTGACGAGGAGCTCGCCGAGCTGCGCCGGTTGCTCCCGCCGTTCACGCGCATGGTCGAGATCTACGGCAACATGCAGAAGGCCCGCAACATCCTCGACGCCTACCTCGGGCCGAGCGCCGGCGAGAAGGTGCTCGCGGGCCAGATCAAGCGCGGCGACGGCGAGGACATCAACGCCGTGATCTGGTTCTGCGACCTGCGCGACTCCACCCCGCTGGCCGATTCCATGAGCCGGCGCGACTTCCTGGCCCTGCTCAACGAGTATTTCGAGTGCGTGCTCGGGCCGGTGCTCGAGCAGAAGGGCGAGGTGCTGCGCTTCATCGGCGACGCGGCCCTCGCCATCTTCCCGGTGGGCGAGCGCCCGGCCGAGGCCTGCGCCAAGGCGCTGGCGGCCGCCCAGGAAGCCATGGCGCGGATGGACAAGCTCAACCAGACGCGCAGCCGCCCGCTGCGTTTCGGCATCGGCCTGCACATGGGCGAGCTGACCTACGGCAACATCGGCACCCCGACGCGCATCGAGTTCACCGTGATCGGGGCCGCGGCCAACGAGGCGGCGCGCATCGAGGCCCTGTGCAAGGTGCTGGAGGTCGACTTCCTGGTCTCGGAGCAGGTGGCACGCGCCCTGCAGAAGCCCTGGCGCTCGCTCGGTCTGCACACGTTGCGCGGCGTCGGGGATAAGATGGAGCTATTCACTTTGCCTTGAGGCGCACAGCAAAAAATGCCCGCCCGCTCTGTGGTCCCTCCGGCTTGTGAATAGCACGTCCGCGCTCAGCGGGCTTTTCGCCGACTGGTACTGGGAGATGGACGGCCAGCTGCGGCTGACGCACACCTCCGGACCCTTCACCTCCAAGACCGGCCTCGACGCGGCCGACGACTACTGGGAGCACAACCGGCGCAGCCTGGAGCGCCACGAGCCGTTCCGCGACTTCGAGATCCAGCGCCCGCTGGGCGACGGCCGCTGCGTGTGGCTCGCGTTGAGCGGCGAGCCGCTTTTCGACGCCGAGGGCGTATTCCAGGGCTACCGCGGCGTCGGCCGCAACATCACGGCCCAGAAGCGCGGCGAGCAGGTCCTGCGCCTGGAGCACGCCGTGGCGCGCGCGCTCGCCCAGGCGAACGGCGTGGCCGAGGGGATCCAGGCCGGCCTGCGCGCGATCTGCGACATCGAGGGCTGGGACTACGGCCGCTGCTTCCGGGTGGACCCGGCGAGCGGCGAGATCGCGCTGGAAGAGGGCTGGTTCGCGCGCGAGCCCGCCACCGAGCAGTTCCTCGGCCGCTCGCGCGCCGCCTGGCAATCCGGCAAGCCGGTGTTCGCCAAGTCGCCGCTCGAGTCCGCGGGCGCGTTCGCCACCTTCGCCTTTCCCGCGGTCGCGCAGGGCCGCACCATCGGCCTGCTCGCGTTCTCCGGCCACCGCGCCGGCGAGCCCGACGAGCGCCTGATGGAAGCCACCCAGGCGATCGGCAGCCTGTTCGGCCAGTTCCTGCAGCGCAAGCAGGCCGAGGAGATGCTGCGCGAGAGCGAGGAGCGCTTCCGCCGCCTGACCCACCTGTCGTCGGACTTCTTCTGGGAGACCGACGGCCAGCACCGCATCACCAAGATCGTGCACGGCCCCAACGGCGCGGCGCAGATCAGCCGCGGCATCATCGGCAAGCACCCGTGGAGCGTGGCCTCGGCCAGCCCCGACCAGGCCGGCTGGGCGGCGCACATGGCGCAGCTCAACAGCCACCTGCCGTTCCGCGACTTCGAGTTCTCGCGCGTCATGCCCGACGGCGGCACGCGCTATTTCGCGGTGAGCGGCGAGCCGCGCTTCACCGCCGACGGCGTATTCGGCGGCTACCGCGGTATCGGCCGCGACGTGACCGAGATCGCGCTCGCGCGCGAGCGCATCGCTTCGCTCGCCTACAACGACGCCCTAACCGGCCTCGCCAACCGCACCAGCCTCGGTCCTTCGCTGGAGCAGGCAATCGAGCGCACGCGCCGCCACCGTTCCAAGCTGGCCGGCGTATTCATCGACCTCGACGGCTTCAAGCAGGTGAACGACGTACACGGCCACGCCGCGGGCGACGCCTTCCTGGTCGAGGTAGCGCGCCGCCTGCGCCGCGTACTGCGCGCGAGCGACGTCGTGGCGCGCCTCGGCGGCGACGAGTTCTTCGTGGTGCTCGAGCAGATGCAGGACACCGCGGCGGTCGAGCGCGTGGTGAGCAAGCTCGCGAGCGAGATGCTGCGCCCCTACGACCTCTTCGGCGGCGCCAAGGCGCGCGTCTCGGCGAGCCTGGGCGTGAGCCTGTTCCCCGACGACGCCGGCGACGCCGCCACCCTCATGGCGCACGCCGACAAGGCCATGTACGCCGCCAAGCGCGCCGGCAAGAACGCGTTCTGCATCTTCTCCGCCGGCGCGGCCGGCAATCCGAACTCGGTTCCTTCCACCGACCACCGCGCCGCTTAGCAAGCCAGCGCGCCGCCCGGGTGCTCGGTTGAACTGCCGCTGCGCCTCTCGCGCAGCCGCGCGATTACCCCGTACGTCCGACCCAACCGACGATTCGCGAAGCAAATCAAAAGTTTGCTCCGAATCTTTCGGAATAACACGCATCAGCGCAACCCACGAATCGCCTAACGCGTTGATTCGAGGAAAAGTCGCCCGCTTACGCGTTTATCGCGCACTAAGATATCCGGCAATGATTCTGATGATTTCACGTTGGAGCGCTCGGATGGCCCGACCGAAACTGGAGGTTGCTTCCTGGATAGCCGGAATCACAAGCGCCCTTATCGCGGCATATGCGCTATTCCCCTCGCGGCCATCGACCGAGGCGGCTGTGCCGGCGAACACTTCGCAAGGTACATCGCCGAAGGAGTCGACTAGTACAGTTCCTTCATTAGATGCTCAAAAGCCGACCGCAGCTCAACCACAGCCATCGTCAATTGCGGATGCTCTGGCCGCTGCCAAGCAGATCTACGGAACCACAACACGCGATAACGAACTAGAACGCCTTGCTCGGTTGGCAATCAGTCGCCACGAATTCGGAGCCGCAATGGAGGCAACCAGATCGATCTACGGAACAACGAAGCGGGACGCGCTGCTTGATCTAACGCACTGCTATGCGATTCATCTGGGAGACAGGAAGTCTGCTGGTGAAGCCGTAGAGATGGTGTACAGCACAACAACAAAAACGGCGATGTTGCTTCGAGCATCCAAGATCGCGGCACTCAAACCGGGCGAAGGAAGCAATGATGCTGAATGCAAAGCGCTCTGACAGCGCATTGTTGACCGACGCCTTCAGCTCGCTACGCTGCGCATGCGGCGCGGCAAAACGCGGACGTTAGGCAGCCTAAGGTACGGCTAATGCAAATCGTGGCTCTTGTAGCGTTCGTGTTGGCAGCTGTGCTCGCGCTCGCCTTTGGAGCGCGCTACGTGCTGACCAAGACCTTCATGCCCTATCACGCAGCCGTTCTGGGCAAGTCGTGGCCGGTGCTGGAGCCGCGCCTTCAAACCATCATTCTCGGCATGCTCAAGGTCGCCGGTGGCGGTCTCCTCGGCTACGGAGTGTCGCTGCTGTGGCTGTTGCTGCCGCTACAGAGAGGCGAGGTCTGGGCGGCCTGGGCTGCCCTTACCGTTTCGTTGGCCGTTTGCGGGCCGATTCTCTATGTCGTCGTGTCGCTGCGTCGTATCGAGCCACGCGCCAACACGCCCATCGTTCCAACGCTCGTCGTCCTGGCGTTGGTGATGCTAGCCACGGTTGCCTTCCTAGCGCGGTAGCGCGCTCAGGTCCGACCGGCGCTCGAGTAGGGATCGGCCGCATCGCGCAGGCCGTCGCCGAAGAAGTTGAAGGCGAGCACCACGATGAACACCGGCACTACCGAAAGCATCAGCCAAGGGTAGAGCGCGACCACGTTGATGTTCTGCGCCTCGTTGAGCAGCACGCCCCAGCTCGTGACCGGCGGCCGCAGGCCCAGGCCGAGGAATGACAGCGCGGTCTCGCCCAGGATCATCGCCGGCACGGAGAGCGTCGCCGAGGCGATGAGGTGGCTGGTGAATGACGGCAGCAGGTGCTTGCGGATGACGCGAGCCGGGCTTGCACCCATGAGCACCGCCGCGGTCGCAAAATCTTCTTCTCTGAGGGCCAATAGTTTGGATCGAACCGCTCGCGCCAGTCCCGGCCAGTCGAGCAGGCCGAGGATGATGGTGATGCCGAAATAGACCAGGATCGGGCTCCAGTTGATCGGCAGCGCCGCGGAGAGCGCCATCCACAGCGGCAGCTCGGGGAAGGAGCGCACCATCTCGATGAAGCGCTGGATCACGTTGTCGATCCAGCCGCCGTAGAAACCAGAGATGCCGCCGAGCGTGATGCCGATGAGGAAGCTCACCACGATGCCGAACAGGCCCACGGTGAGCGAGATGCGCGTGCCGTAGACGATGCGCGAGAACAGATCCCGGCCCAGGCGATCGGTTCCCAGGAGATAGAGCGTGCCGTTCTCGGCCGGGCAGAAGAGGTGGAAGCGCCCCGGAATCAGTCCCCAGAACTCGTAATCGTCGCCCAGGCAAAAAAAGCGCACGCGGTAGACCGCATTGCGGTCGTCGCTGTATTCGCGCTTCAGCGTCTGCATGTTGAGGCGCATGCTGTAGCCGTAGACGAACGGGCCGACGAAATTGCCGTCGTGGAACAGGCGCACGCGCTGCGGCGGCGCGTAGATATGGTTGGTATCGCGCGTCTGCAGCTCGTACGGCGCGATGAACTCGCTCACCAGCGTCGAGGCATAGAACAGCAGCAGGATGGCGCCCGCGATCACCGCGATGCGATGGCGGCGGAACTTCCACCACATGATCTGCCACTGCGACGCGCGGTAGAAGCGCTCCTGCTCCGGCGTCAGCGTTTCTGCGGCCTCGGGGTGAAACGGCTCCTGCGAGACGTAGTGTTCGAGAGCTATTTCGCCACCCCGCCGGTCAGGCGAATGCGCGGATCGAGCGCGGCGAGCAGCAGGTCGGAGATGAACATTCCGATCACGGTGAGCAGCGACAGGAACATCAGGAACGAGCCGGCGAGATACTGGTCCTGGCTGCGCAGCGCCTCGAGCAGCATCGGCCCGGAAGTCTGCAGCGACAGCACCACCGCGACGATCGCCGAGCCCGAGATCACGCTCGGCAGCAGGTTGCCGATGTCGGCGATGAACGGATTGAGCGCCATGCGCAGCGGATACTTCACCAGCAGCTGGAACTGCGGCATGCCCTTCGAGCGCGCGGTCACTACGTAGGGCTTCTGCAGCTCATCCAGCAGGTTGGCGCGCAGGCGGCGGATCATGCCCGCGGTGCCCGAGGTGCCGATCACGATCACCGGGATCCACAGGTGCTCGAGCACCGAGCGCGCCTTGCCCCAGCTCCACGGCTCGCCGAGGTACTCCGGCGCCATGATGCCGCCGACCGAGAGGCCGAACTGCGCGTTGGCGAAGTACATCAGCACCAGCGCGAGCAGGAAGTTGGGGGTGGCGAGGCCGACGTAGCCGAGGAAGGTGAGGCCGTGGTCGCCCCAACTGTACTGCCGCGTCGCGGCATAGAAGCCGATGGGAAACGCCACCGCCCAGGTGAACAGGATCACCGAGAAGTTGAGGATGCAGGAGAGCAGCAGCCGGTCGCCCACGATGTCCTTCACCGGCAGGTCGTGCTCGAACGACCAGCCGAGGTCGCCCTGGATCAGGCCGGAGAAGCCGTTCTCGCCCGGCCACACCCCGATCCAGATGCCGTACTGCTCGAGGAAGGGCTTGTCGAGCCCGTACTGCTTGCGCAGGAACTCGGCCTTCTCCATCGCCGCCTTTTCGCCCTGACTCTGCAGCTCGGCGATCTGGTTGGAGAGGAAATCGCCCGGCGGCAGCTGGATGATGACGAACGTGATGAAGCTGATCACCAGCAGCGTGGGGATCATGATCAGGATGCGGCGCAGCGTGTAACGGAGCATCGAGGCGTCTGTCCTACCTAAACCAGAACGTATCCGGGCGATAGATGCCGAAGAACGCGCCCGGGTCCCAGTTGTAGAAGCCGCGCTCCGGCACGTTCATCAGGGTGTCGCGCGCCACCACCGGCTGCGGCACGCCCGAGATCACGCCGATCACGAACTGCTGCTCGGCGTGCAGCTCGAGCATCGCGTGCCACGCGCGCTCGCGGTCGTTGCGCGTCCTGGCTTCGCTCCACACCCGGTACAGCCGGTCGAGCTCCTTGACCTCGGGAATGTCCACCGGCTCGCCCGACTTGCCGCCGGTCTCGACGTACTGGCCGAACTTGGGCCACTGCTGCTGCGACTGGCTGGTGGCCGCGAGCTCGTCCGGGCTCGAGTCGGGCGTGGCGAGGCCGTTCTCGAGGCCGCTCCACACCGACATCACGGTCTCGCCTGAGAACACCCGGTTGCGGAACGCCTCGCGTTGCGACGGCTTGCTGAACAGCTTGATGCCGACCTCGCGCCAGGTCTCGCGGATCAGCTCGAGCACGTCGGTCTGCTCGCTGCTCTCGCCCGCGGTCTCGACGATGATCTCGAGCGGCCGGCCGTCGGGCAGGCGGCGAATGCCGTCACGGCCTTTACGCAGCCCTATCTGGTCCAGTAATTGAGATGCTTGTTTGCGGTCGTAGCGCGCCCAGCGGTCGCGGTAGGACTCGCGGAACAGCGGGCTCTGCGGCAGCACCGTGTTGTTCGACTCGATGCCCAGGCCGAAGTACAGCACCTGGTTGACGAGCGAGCGGTCGATGGCGAGCGAGAGCGCGCGGCGGAAGCGCACGTCGCGCAGCAGCGCGCGCCAGACCGGGTCGTTCACGTTCAGGTTGGGAAACAGCGCGAAGTGCGAGCCCTTGCCCGGGCGCCAGAGCAGCGTGCGGTAGCCGTTGTTCTTCTCGCCCTGCTTGAGGAAGGTGTAGTTGTTGAAGTTCACGTCGCGCGCCTGCAGGTCGGCCTCGCCCGCGCCGGTCTTGGCCGGAATCAGCTTCGGGTCGGCGACCGCGAGCACGACGCGGTCGATGTAGGGAAGCTGCAGGCCGTTCTGGTCGACACGGTGGAAGTAGGGATTGCGCACCGCCACGAAGCGGTCGGCGGGCGGCTTGGTGGTGTTCATCCACGGCTGCAGCGTCGGCAGGTCGGGGTTGTCCGCCGCGTTCAGGTTGTCGGCGCGGTTGTGCACCGCGGACCACTTGCGCTTCGCCGTACCCTCGGCATCCGCCTTGCGCACCTTCTCCGAGTATTTCTTGTGCAGCGGCTTGAGGTAGTGGGCCGGGCGGTAGATGAAGAGCGGCGAAGCGCCCGCAAGCCGCGGCAGGAACTGCGGGTTGGGCTTGTGCCAGGAGTAGCGCACCACGGTGTCGGATAGCACCTCGAACTTCGGCTGCTGGCCGTCGACCAGCAGGTCCGTGGGCGGGCCGGCAGGCGAAAGCTCCTTGTGGTTCGCCACGTCCTCCCAGTAGTAGCGGAAGTCTTCGGTGGTGAACGGATGGCCGTCGGACCAGCGATGTCCCTTGCGCAGCTTGAGCGTGAAGATGCGGCCGTCCTTCACCTCAAAGCTCTCGAGCAGGTCGGGCATTAGATTCAGGTCGCGGTCGTAGCCGACCAGGCGCGCGTAGCCGTAGACCACCAGCAGTCGCGTATCGCGGCTGCGGCCCACCAGGCTGTTCAGCGTGCCGCCGTGCTTTCCCGCGCTTTCCGCGTTGACGACGAGCGGCGGCTGCGGCAGGCGCTTCTCGAGCGGCGGCAGCTTGCCCGCGAAGACCTCCGCGCGCAGCATCGGCGGCTCTGTGTTTTGAGCACAAGTCACCCACGCAAGGGACACCAGCACGGCAAACAGAAGCAATCTCATGTTGCTCGCACCAGATGCCCCTTGCCGATGTCCTGCATCTGCGGCCGCGCGCCCTCGGCGATGCGGAACTCGCTCGGCCACGCCGCCGGGTCGGAAGCCTTGCCCTCCATCAGCGCATCGAAGTCGAGCTTGTGCGCGAGGTCGGGCTCCGGCACCGCGGCGAGCAGCGCCTTGGTGTACGGATGCACCGGGTTGCGGAACAGCTCGGCGGCCGGCGCGATCTCGACGATGCGCCCGGCGCACATCACTGCGATGCGGTCGGCGAGGTAGTTCACCACCGCCAGGTTGTGGGAGATGAAGATGTAAGTCAGGCCGAGCGCCTCGCGCAGGTCGGAAAGCAGGTTGAGCACCTGCGCCTGCACCGAGACGTCGAGCGCCGACACCGGCTCGTCGCAGATCAGCAGCTCGGGCCCGAGCGCAAGCGCGCGCGCGATGCCGATGCGCTGGCGCTGGCCGCCGGAGAAGCTGTGCGGGTAGCGCCGCAGGTGGCGCAGGTCGAGACCGACCAGCCCCATCATTTCCTTCACGCGCGCGAAGCGCTCTTCCGCGTCGCCCACGCCATGGATCACCAGCGGCTCGCTCACGATGTCGTACGCCGTCATGCGCGGGTTGAGCGAGCCGAACGGATCCTGGAACACGAACTGGACCTTGCGGCGCCAGGCGAACAGCTCCGCACCCTTGAGCTCCAGCACTTTCTGGTTCTTGAAAAGAATGTCCCCCGAGTCCGGGGTCACCGAGCGCAGGATCATGCGCGCGGTCGTGGTCTTGCCGCAGCCCGATTCCCCGACCAGGCCCAGGCATTCGCCGGGCGCGACATCGAAGCTCACGTCGTCCACCGCGAGCAGCTCGCCGCCCTGGCCGCGGCCGAGCCATGAGCTCTTGCGCGTCGAGTAGCGCTTGGTGAGCTTGCGCACCTCGAGCAGCGGCCGGCTCAGATCGATGCGCGGGCGCACGCCGGTGGCGATGAGATGGTCCTGCGTCACCTGCACTTCGCGGATCGGGGTCAGGCGCTCGCCCGGCGCCATGTTGAAACGCGGTACGGCGCGCATCAGCGCCTTCAGGTAGGGATGACGCGCGTCGCGGAAGATGTCGGTGACGCTGCCCGACTCCATCACGCGGCCGCGGTGCATCACCACCACCTCCTCGGCCATGTTCGCCACCACGCCGAGGTCGTGCGTGATCAGCAGCACGGCCATGTGGAATTCCTTCTGCAGGTCCTGGATCAGCTGCAGGATCTGCGCCTGGATGGTGACATCGAGCGCGGTGGTGGGCTCGTCGGCGATCAGCAGCGCCGGGCGGCAGACCAGCGCCATGGCGATCATCGCGCGCTGGCGCAGGCCGCCGGAGAGCTCAAACGGATAGGTGTGCTCGGCCTTCACCGGGTCGGGGAAGCCGACCCGCCGCAGCATGTCGATCACCGCATCGCGCCGCTCGCGCTTGTCGACCTCGCGGTGCAGCGCGAGCGCCTCGCCGATCTGGTTGCCGATGGTGTGCAGCGGCGAGAGCGCGGTCATCGGCTCCTGGAAGATGATCGAGATGCGCCCGCCGCGAATGTCCTGCATCTCGCGCCCGCCGGGATCGAGCCGCGAGATGTCGGCCTCGGTGCCAAGCTTCGGATCGCGGAACATGATCTCGCCCGACTCGATGCGCGCGATGCGCGGCAGGATGCCCATGATCGACTGCGCGACCACCGACTTGCCGGAGCCCGACTCGCCCACCAGCGCCACCGTGCCGCCGGCGGGAATGCGGAACGACACGCCATCGACTGCCTTGACGGTGCCCGCGTCGACATCGAGATAAACCTTCAAATCGCGAACCGTGACGAGATCAGCCATGGGCCGGCGCAGTATACGAGAAGGCCTCCGCCGCCGAGAGCCAGCGCACGCCGCGTACGGTGAAAAGTCGTTCGAGAAAATCCCACGCCGCGGCATCGTGCACCGCGTGGTGCGTGAGCCAGCCGATCGGGCCGTCGGTCGAGCGCAGATGACTCAGCGCCAGCGCGAGCATTTCGTCCTCGCCCGCGAAACATTTGCCGCGCCGCCACGCCACGATATCGACGTGGGTATTCACCTGCCGCAGTCCCGGCGCCGGCTCGCGCCGCGCCTGCGGCCCGTAGGCGCTGATGCCGCGAATGCCGATGCCGGGCAGTCTGTCGAGCAGATCCTTGCGCATGCGGTTCCACGGCGGCGCGAGGACCGGGATAAACCCGGAGACGCTGCTTAACTTCTTCAAACCCTCTGAAATTCGTGCAACCGCCGCGGCGACCGGTTCCGCCGCGGGATACTCGGTCTTCTTCTCGCCGGCCGCGGCGCGATTGCGGTGATCGGTGCCGTGCTGCAGAACCGCGACGTGCTCGTGGAGCAGCGCGAACAGTCCTGCGTCCGCTTGTTGCGGGATCACTGCAAGAGCTAACGGCATGCGGTGAGATCGGGACAACTCGAGCAGTCGCTCGACCTCACCGTTTGGAACAGAGGCATCGTCGTCGCGCCACCAGAATTCGACCGCACGGCCGGCGTCGCTGCGACGCTGGATCTCGGCCGCGAGGTCTACCCAGGTCACGCCAGCGCGGGTCATGTGACCCATTGGCGCAGCAGCTCGGCGCTGCGCCGAGCGCCGTCGAGGTCGATGGCATCCGGCGCCGGTCGCGGCCGCGCCGCGGCGCGGTCGATCGCCGCCGCCAGCGCAGCCGGTGTCAGCGCAGCCTCCTCCACCACCTCCAGCAGCCCCCTTTCTGCCAGCAGGTTCGCACGCAGCGTCTGCTCGGATTCGGCGACGCCCGCGAAAGGCACCACGACCGCCCGTGCCCTCGCCTGCAGCGTCTCCAGCACCGTGTTGTACCCGGCCTGACTCACCGAGAGCACGCAATTTCGCAGGCGCAGCGTGAAATCGTTCCGGAAGCGCTCGACGATGACGCCGTTGCCGGCGCGCGCCTGCAGTGCGCCGAAGTCCTCGGCATTGATGCCGGCGAGCACGCGCCAGGTACGGTCGCGCAGGCTGCTCAGCGCGCGCGCCGCGATCGCGGTCTCGAGCAGCCGCTGACCGACTGCCCCGCCGCCAGCGGAGACCAGCACCTCTTCCGCGCCGGCATCGCCACCCTCCGGCGCTGCATCCTGCACCACGAAGCCGGTGTAGTGCAGCTTGTCGGCGATGCGCGCGGTACCACCGAAGCTGCGCTCGAAGCGCGCCAGCCGCGGATCGCCGTGCACCAGCAGGTGGTCGTAGAAATACTCGAAGCATTCGACGATTTCTTTCTCGCGCTCCGGCTTCGCCTGGATCAGGTCGCGCACCGAGCAGACGACCAGAGGACGCGGCGTTGTGCTGATCGCTTTATTGAGAAGCGGTAACAACTCGAAACGCATCTGGCGCCGGCCGAAGGGAAACAGCTCGATCAGCAGCACGTCGGGCGAAGCCGCCGCGTACGCCGCGAGCAACGCCTCGCGCCGCGTGCGCTTCCAGGCGTCGTCGACCGGGTTGCCGTGCTCATCGAGCAGGTGCAGGAAAGACGCGTCGCTCGAGGCCGGCGGCAATTGCACGACCTTGTATCCCTCCACCGGCATGCCGCCGCTCGCCAGCGTCACCTCGAACCCGGCGCGCTCGAGTCCCCGCGCGAGCGTTGCCGCACGGCGCAGGTGGCCGATGCCGAGCAGATGCTGCACGTAGAAGAAAACTTTCACTTGACGTTCAGGCGCTCGACGCGCGGCACGCCCATCGGGTCGAGTCGAAATAGATGCACCGCGCTCCAGTCGAGCCTGGCCGGCGGCTTGCCGCGCATGTCCCAGCCGAAGGCGGCGGCGAGAACCGCGCGGATCACGCCGCGATGCGTGACCGCGAGCGTGGGCTGGCCATCGCGCGCGACATCGCTCAACCAGCTTTTTATTCTTGAACCGACTTCTCTCGGACTCTCGCCATTCGCGGGCCGAAAATCGAGGCCGCGCGCCTCGTTCTCACGCATCGCCTCGCCGAGGCGCTCGCGCAACGCGGCGAACGATTCGCCTTCCCAATCGCCCCAATGCATCTCGATGATGCGCGGTTCGCGCACGGCGTCCGGCGAGCCGAGCAGCGCCGCAGTCTGCACGCAGCGCTGAAGCGGGCTGGTCACCACGCGCATGCCCAGGCACGGCTTTGGCAAATACATTGACAACCCGGGAAGCAGAGGCACATCCGTGCGGCCCTGGATGCGCCCCGCCGCGCTCCACGCGGTCTCGCCGTGGCGCAGCAGGGCTAGCGTGGTCATAGCGCTGCGAGAAGCTTGCCGAGGCGCTGCGCCGCCGCGTCGAGGCTGCGCTCGCTGTGGATGAAGGCGGCGGCCTCGCGTCCGAGCGCCTCGCGCCGCTTCGGATCGGTCAGCAGCGCGCGCAGGCCCACGGTGAGATCGTTCGTCAGGAGCCCGGTGCGTCCATCCATCACCACATCCGGCACGCCGCGCAACGGGCGCGAAACCACCGGCACGCCGGCGGCCTGCGCCTCGAGCAGCGACATTCCGTAGGCTTCGTTCACCGCCGGCCACGCGTACAGGTCGCACGCGGCGTAGACCGTCGCCAGCTCGCGCGCCTCGAGCGTACCGAGGAAGCAGGTCCGTCCCGGCGCGGCTTGCTCGAGAGCCTGTTCCACCTGCTTGCGCCCGGAGCCGTCGCCGGCCACCACCAATCGCCAAGGCAGGTCGGTGAGCTGCGAAAGCGCATCCGCCAGCTCGCGGTACGAGGCGAGCTTGTCCCCGGCGCGCATCATCGCCGCGACCACGATCCACGGCACCGCGGGATCGAGGCCGCGCGCACGGGCGAGCTGCTCCCTGTGTTGCTTGCGCTTCTTGCCGGCCGCGCGGTAGAGCTCGGCGTGGAGGAACGGCGGCAAGTGCACGATGCGCTCTTTCGGAACCAGCGCTTGCAGGCCGGCGACGTCGTCGCGCGAGGGCGAGAGCACGAGGCGCGCGTGGGCGATGGCGTCGGCAGCAGCCGCGTGCCCGATCGCCCACGGACCGCCGGCGCGCTTCTCGGCGTAGGACGCTTCCGCGATCACGTACGGAATGCCGAGCGCGGCGCTCACCGCCGGGCCGAGCCAGTCGGGCGCCTTGTAGTACACGTGGTAGGTGAACCACAAGCTCGGCCGCAGCTCGGGCGGCGCCCGGCGCCAGCCTTCGACCAGCCGCTCGGCGAGCGCCGCGCCCTGGCTGCGCAGCGCCTCCTGGCGCGCGGCCTCGCCGTCGCCGTCGAAGCTGCGGAAGGTCGACACCAGCTCGATGTGCTCGGCGACGCGCTCGAGCGCGTCCATCAGCAGCCCGGCGACGCGCCGGTCGCCCGACGGCACCGCGTGCGTGGGCGGCTTAAGCGGTGCGTAGAAAGCGATTCGCACCGGTGGGCAGCCCGAACTTGCGCGCGAGCGGCTCGAGATTGGCGTCGAGCGCGAAGCTTTCCGCGACCCGCGCCTGCCCCGCCTGGCCGAGCGCGCGGCGCTTGGCCGGGTTGCCGATCAGCGCCTCGATGGCGCGCGCAAGCGCCGCCGGATGGCTGTCCTCGACCAGAACGCCGGTCTGGCCGTCGCGCACCAGCTCAGGGATCGCCGACACACGCGTCGCCACGCAGGCGAGCCCCTGGCTCTGCGCTTCCACCAGCACGTTCGGTAGCCCGTCGCGATCGCCGTTGCGCGCGACGCGGCTCGCGAGCGCGAAGACGTCGGCGCTGCGGTATTCGGCCAGGAGTTCCTGCTGCGCAAGCGCACCTCTCCAAGTCACCTTGGCGTGGATCCCCAGCTCGCGCGCGCGGCGCTGCAGGCGCTCGAGAAGCGGGCCACCGCCGACATGGATGAACCTCCAGTGCAGCTTCGGCGATACGCGCGCCAGCGCTTCAAGCAATACCTCGGTGCCCTTTTTCTCCACCAGGCGCGAGACCGACAGGATCACCACCGGGTCGGCCGGATTGCGGCCGTCGCGCGCGCGTGCCGGCGCGCCCGACGGCGGAAAACGCGCGAGATCGATGCCGTGATAGGCGAGCTCGACGCGTCCCGCCGGCGCGAGCGCGGCGAGGTGCTCGCGGTTGGCGGCGGTGCAGGTGACGAGCCATTCGCAGCTCGCGAGCTTCTCGCGCTTTTCCCATTCCGGCGTGGTCCAGATGTCCTTGGCGTGCGCCGAGCCGCTCCACGGCAGTCCCCTCAGCAGCGCGGCGTAGCGCGCGACCGAGGCCGGCGTGTGCAGGAAATGCGCATGCAGCCGCGTAATGTCCGGCGGCAACTCCGCCGCGAGCACCAGCGCCTGGCCGAAGCGGCGGATGCGGTTGGGCGTGCGATCGCGCAGCAGGTCCTTGAGCCAGAGCGAACGTGTTTGCCGATAGCTCTCGAGTTTTCGGACCTTCCACCACGCCTTCAAAATACGGAGCGGTTCCAGCAGCAAGTACTCGGGAAGGTAAAGCAGCGGCGCGCGGATCTCGTCGTGCACCGGATGGCGGCGAACGTCGGTCGGGCGGCGCAGCGAAACGATGGTGATCGGCAACCCGCGGCGCTCCAGCGCGGCGATCTCCTGCGCGATGAACGTCTCGGAGAGGCGTGGATACCCCTTTAGAACGAAAGCGACCCGCAAATTTCAGCCGATGCGCGAGATCCGGGCGGGCCGGGCCTCGTCGGCCTCGAGCGGCTCGATCCAGGGCTCGACCATGCGCGAAACGTTCTGCAGCCCTTCGAGCAGACCGGGCACCACCACTTCGGACGGAAGGTTCTGGCGCGGCAGCGCGCGCAGCGCCGCCGCCATCACCGCCGGATCGTGGTTGCCGTCGTCGGACAGCATGCTGACCAGGCCGAGCTCGGCGGCGCGCGAGGCGCGGATGAACTGCTCGAGGCGCGGCTCGGTGCGCGGCACGATGAGCGCCCGCTTGTCGAGCGAAAGCACTTCGCAGAAGGTGTTGTAGCCGCCCATCGCCACCACGCCGGCGGCGCGCGCCACCAGCGCCTCGATCTGGCCGTGGAAGGTAATGGTGTCCACGCGCTTCAGCTTCGCCGCGCGGTCCATGAACTCCGCCTGGCGCTCGGCCTGCATGAACGGCCCGAGCACGATCAGCGCAGGATACGGCAGCAGCGGATCGTGCTCGTAGGCGCGCAGCACCCAGTCGACCAGGCTGTCGCCGTCGCCGCCGCCGCCGGTGGTGACCAGCAGGAACGGCCGGTTGGCGATCTCCGGCAGGCGCGGCGGCGCACCGTGCGTCGGCACCTCGCGATGCAGATAGCCGGTGTAGACCATCTTGTCGCGCACGCGCGCCGGCAGCGTGATGCCCTCGAGCGGGTCGCAGATCTGCGGCAGCCCGTAGACCCAGATCTCGTCGTAGAGCTCGCGCAGCGCCGGAATCGCTTTCTTGCGCTGCCACTCGGGCTCGAGCAGGCGCGGCTCGTCCATCACGTCGCGCAGCCCGAGCACCAGGCGCGTGCCGCCGCGCTTGAGCATCTTCAGCGTCTGGGTGAGCTCGCCGCGCAGCCCCACCGGCTCCTTGTCGACGATGAACATGTCCGGGTCGAACGCTTCCGCGGTGTGCTGGATGATCGAGGCGCGCATCGACATCATCTCCCTGATGTCGAGGTGCAGGTTGAGCGGCGTGTACTCGCCGTTGCGCAGCTTGATCACGCCAGGCACGCGCACGAAATCGACGCGCGCACGGAAGTCGAAGCTGCCGATGATCGGCGAGCCCGAAAGGATCAGCACCGAGAGCTGCTTGAAGCGCTCGACGAGCGAGTGCGCGATCGTCCGGCAGCGGCGCAAATGGCCGAGGCCGAAGGTATCGTGGCTGTAGATCAGGATGCGGCCGTCGCCCCGCGTCGATCTCATGGCGCCCCTCCCCCCCCTATGAGGCCTGATTCTGGGCGACCTCGGCGGGGCCGCGCAAGCCCTGTGCGCAAGCCTTTTCCCGCGCGCGGCAGGCCTTGCAGGCGCCGCAGGCCCGCCCGCTGGCCACCGGCCGCCTGCAGGACCACGTCAAGCCGAGGAGCTCGCTTGGAAGCGCTGCAACAAGAGCCGACTTGGGCTGGTCATAAACCGGGTAGATCCACTCGACCTTGGGCTCGCCGAGCTTGCGCGCCCGATAGCACTCGTACATCTCGTCGAACACGCGGCGCTGGCGCAGGCTGCGGTTCTCGATGTCGGTGTCCGCAGCGAGCGAGCCGACCGCGATGCGCGTGCAGCGCGGCGTGTCGATCGCCACCTGGCAGGCGACGAACGCGATCGAGACGTAGTCGATCGGAATCGCCTCCAGCGCCTGGAAATCGAGGCTCGATTCGGAGTAGCGGAACGGCCGGTAGTGCTTGCGGCAATACGCGAGGATCGCATCGACCGCGCGCCGTTCCGCGGTATCGCGGCGCTCCTGGTTGACCAGGTGGATGTGGTGCACGCGCAGCTCCTCGTCGCTCTCGGCGAGCAGCTTCACCAGCATCGCCGTGCTGTCGATGCCGCCGGAGAACATCGCGAGCGTGGTCACGCTTCGATTCTAACTTGTACTAGGATGCGGCCCATGAGCGTAAAGACACTGCTGGACCTCTCGGGTCGCGTGGCACTCGTCACCGGCGGATCGCGCGGACTGGGACTGCAAATTGCGGAGGCGCTCGGCGAGATGGGCGCGAAGCTCGCGATCAGCGCGCGCAAGAGGGACGAATTGGACCAGGCGGTGTCTCACCTCGGCGGCAATGCGAGCGCGTTCGTCGCGGACATCGGCAAGCGCGAGACCATCGCGCCGCTCGCCGACGCAGTGCTGAAGAAATTCGGCAAGGTCGACATCCTGGTGAACAACGCCGGCGCCACCTGGGGCGCGCCCGCCGAGCAGCATCCGCTCGAAGCGTGGGACAAGCTGGTGAACGTGAACCTGAGCGGCGCGTTCGTGCTGACGCAGATCGTCGCGGTGAAGTCGATGATTCCCGCGAAGTGGGGGCGCATCATCAACGTCGCTTCGATCGCGGGGCTGATGGGCCAGGATCCGCGCTTCGCCCCGACCGCGGCCTACACCGCGACCAAGCACGGCCTGGTCGGGCTCACGCGCCAACTCGCCGCCGAATGGGGCGTGCATGGCATCACGGTGAACGCGATCTGCCCGGGCTTCTTTCCGTCGAAGATGACGCGCGCCACGCTCGACACCGCGGGCGCGCTGATCAAGGAATGGACGCCGACGCGCCGCTTCGGCGGCGACGAGGACCTCAAGGGTCTGGCGGTCCTGCTCGCTTCCGAGGCCTCGCGCCACATTACCGGCCAGGCCATCGCGGTCGATGGCGGCACCACGATCATATGAGCCCGCTCGAATTCACGCGCGATTATCAGAAGCGCATTCCGTTCATCCAGCATCTGAAGATCCAGACCGACGAGCTCGGTCAGGGAAGCGCGCGCCTGTCGGTGCCGATCGGCAAGGAGCTCACCAACAGCATCGGCACCGCGCACGGCGGCGTGATCATGTCGCTGCTCGACGTGGCGGTGTGCACCGCGGCGCGCACCCTGCACCCCGACTCGATCGGCGTGATCACCATCGACCTCAGCACCTCGTTCATCGGCGGCGCGTCCAGCCCGCGCCTGATCGCCGATGCGCGCGTGCTCAAGG
>Ga0207648_10002665_pt1 | contig 19014 bp, 19 predicted proteins | sample KBSMisM32_FD_184310 | JGI IMG/M metagenome (GOLD analysis project Ga0207648, IMG submission 184310) | Miscanthus rhizosphere microbial communities from Kellogg Biological Station, Michigan, USA - KBS Miscanthus M3-2 (SPAdes) (version 2) | ecosystem: Host-associated > Plants > Roots >...
AAAAGAGCCGGTCCGCACTTGGCTAGCGCGTCACCGCGTTTGACGACTGCGGCCCCACATGCGGGCGCCCGTCGTCAGACGCATTGCCCACCCGGTTGCGTTTGACGATTCCGGCACTTCTGCGGGGCGCGAGTCGTCAAACGCTTGGGCAGGGTGGCGACCGCCGCTGTTCAGCGCGGCACGAAGTCGTTCAGCAACTCGACGAGGGCCGCGGGCTGGTCACTCTGCACGGCGTGGCCGGCACCGGGCACCGACTCGACGCGGACCGACGGTAGGCGCCGTCGATACTCCTCGACGTCCTCAGCACGCACATACACGGAGTCACCTCCGACGACCAACATCGTCGGGTTGGGAATTGCGGCGACGTCGTCCCACAACGAGCTGAAGTCGACCCAGTTCTCGGCGGTATCGGTCGGGTCGGGGTCGGGACCGCCGAACAGGTCGTACCGCCACGCCCATCGACCGTCGGACAATCGGATGGTGTTGTGCCGGACGCCGCGGCGGATGCCGGCCTCGGTGCGCTTGGGCGACGCGGCCATCGTCGCTTCGAAGATCTGGGCGAACGAGTCGTACGTCGGCGGGCCGCTGACGAGCGCGACCGAGCCTCGTTGCTCCGGTGTCATCGCCCTGCCGGCCTCGTTGACGCTCGGTGACACGTCGATGATCACGGCACGTCGAACCAGATCGGGGCGCGTTGCCGCCAAACGGATGTTGGTCGCGCCGCCCAAGGACATACCGATGGTGGCGGCAGCACCGGGAGCGCGGCGCGCGATCACCTCGGCCGCCGCGAGCGCGTTCGCCCATGGGCCGTAGTTGCGGTCCGATCTGCGGTCGGACCAGCCATGGCCGGGCAGGTCGATGCACAGCGCCGGTCGGCGGAGAGCCACGACGACGCTGTCCCATGTGTGCGCGTTCTGGCCGCCGCCATGCAGGAAGACCAGGTCAGGCGGCGAGTCTCCCCAGCGGATGGTGCTGACCGTCTGACCGCTTTCCAGCTGCATCGGCTCGCGGCGTGGCATCAGGTGGTTGGGCCAGTCGTCGACGCCCATCTCAGCGGCATTCTCGGCCACCAGAGCGAACTCGTCGTACGGTTCGGTGTCGGCGGCCGGCGGCGCGAACGTCGCGGGTTTCATCCGCCCTCGAACGATCGGTCGATCCGCTCGAATCGGCGGCGGATCGATTCGCGACTCTCGTCGTGGGTGACGATGTACAGACGGTTGTCCAGGATCGCTCGAACGGTGGCCTCCGCCGCGTCCTCGACGGGGATGATCCGCCCGGCGAGCGATTCGTCCTGCGCCGCCGAGTCGGGCAGTGTCGAGGCGACGTCGGCAGCGCCGTAGTCCGTGGCCCGGTTGCGTTCCGAGGTGCCGATGTTCGTACCGACGCGCATCGGGCACAGCACGGACACTCCGATCGAATGGGGCCGCAGTTCCCGAGCCAGCACCTCGGCCAGTGCCACGACTCCGTACTTGGCGACGCAATACGGGCCGAGGCCGACGTTGGGCACGAGGCCGGCGAACGAGGCGGTGAACAGCACATGACCACCGTCGCCTTGGTCGATCAGCCGAGGTACGAACACCTCGACGCCGTGGATCGGGCCCCACAGGTCGACATCGATGATCCAGCGCCAATCGTCGTGGCTCATCGACGCGATGGGCCCACCGAGGGCGACGCCGGCATTGTTGAAGACGACGTGAACCCGGTCCAGCAAACGGAACGCTTCGTCGGCCAGCGTCGTGACAGCGGGCAGCGACGACACGTCGCACTCGACGCCCCAGGCCGACGCGCCGTTCGACCGCAGCTCGTCGACAGCTCGATCGAGCGCACCTCGCTCGATGTCGGCGAGCACGACACGCGCACCGCGTGCAGCCAACCGGCGGGCGGTCTCCAAACCGATCCCGCTCGCTCCTCCGGTCACGACCGCGCCCTTGCCGCTCAACGAATCCACGAGTCACATCGAATCACGTTCAGGTCGGATCGAAGATGCTCGGGGGCAGCTGTTCGCCCGAGAGCAACCGGGCGATCCGGTGTCCGCCGTAGACCGACTGGAGGAACCCGACGCCATTGCAGCCGAGGTTGTACAGCAACGCCGGGTTGTGAGCATCGAAACCGATGAGGCGAACCTTGTCCGCGGTGTACGCCATCACACCGTGCCATGTGTAGTCGTAGGGTCGCCCCGGTTGTCGGGTGCCGTCGACGATCGGGCGGATGTCGCGGTCGATTTCTTCGAGGATCGTCGCGGGAAATTCGGCGTCGGCATCGTATTGATCGCTGTCGTCGAGACGGCACTCCGGTCCGCCGAGGCACGTCAACGTCGACGGGCCAGTGGTCCGATCGAAGGTGCGCCGCGTCGCATACACGTACGGCGTATCGCCGCCGATCGCCGCGTTCCGGATGTAGCTCATCACGTTGGGACGGCGCGGCTCCGGTTCGATGAACGCCGCCATGTAACCGACCGTACGGTTGATCGTCGGGCGAGCGTGCGTCTCCGTCGCGTCTTCGATCACGTGATCGGTGAATCCGTTCGTACACAGCACCACCTTCGATGCACGCACCTCATGGCCGACCGCGTGCACCGTTGCGCCTTCGTCGCCCAGCACGATCCGGTCGACGGGAGTGTGATCGAAGTACCGCAAGCGATCGGTGTACTGCTTCTCGAGGTACGCCAGCACCTGTTGCACGATCAGCGCGCTGTTCGCGCAACCCCGCGGGCTGGAGAGCACGGCACGGTAGCGATGCTCGGTCGTGCACAACATCTCTTGGATCATCGCTTGCCGACAGACGGTGTAGAGCCCGTCGAACTCGACGGGGATGTCGGCGAGGAACTCGGCGTCCTCCGAGATCACACATGTATCGAGACGCAGGCCGCCTTGCTTGCGCAGGAGACTGTTGCGGAGATGCACCTGCAAGTGGTTCAGGGTGTACATCCCCATGTGGCCGAGCACCCGTTCCACACGGGCATCGACACCGGCCTCGGCGATCATCAAGTCGAGCAAGTCGTCAGCACCATCGAAGGCGCGTTGCGCGGCGATCGCCGCGTCGAACCCGTAGGCGTCGACGAGGTCGCACAGCGGGCGTTCGAAGTAGGTCGCCAACTGTCCGGCATTGTGACCCGTTGCTCCCCGACCCACGCGATCACGTTCGAGCAGCACGACGTCGGCGGACGTGTCGCGCAAGGTGAAGAACGTCGTCGCCACGCCGGCGATGCCGGCACCAATGACCGCGACATCAGTCGAACAGTTGCGGTCCAGGGGCCGCGGCAACGAGTCGGCAACGAGTTGTTCGAGCCACGGGGAGTGACTCGCGATCGGATCCCCGGACGCAACCACGGCGGGATCATAAGTGATGTCCGGCAACACGCTCCGACTCTGTCGACGTGGTCTCGGTGCCTTCAGGAACTTGCGGCTCAGCCTTTCGGTCCGGCTGCCAGCGCCTTGTCCAAGGCGTCGGTCGCCAGCGACAACGCTTGCTCGATCGAGCCGGCAGGATCTGTGGGATCGTGTTGATCGGTGACCGGGTCGATGTACGCGATCCCTCTTCCGACCTGGACGAACACGCTGACGACTGTCGGCGACGTGGTCACCGAGCCAACCGTGTATGTCGGTCGCAGGGTGACCACTACCTGCCGGTCCCCGTGGGGAAGGATCGTGGGTGAGGCGACCGGGGTCGCCGTCACCGTTGCTCCCGGCGAATACGCAGGAATCAAGACCTCCCAGAACCTCGTGAAGCACCCGATGAAGCCCGGCTCGGCAATCTTGTCCATTGCGGCAGACGCCGCTTCCTCCGATGGGAAGAGGTACACCCACTCGGTGAGCGTGTTCGCCAGACTGCCGAAGATCCGTCCGGACGTTGTCGTGGATCGTCGTCCCGGACCGTCGAACGCCGCGTCCATGTACCGGGCGCACTCGGGGACCTTTGCGGCGACATCGGCGACGGCGTGCGACGTCAGTCCGCCGTTGACAACCTCCCAACCCGAGCCGAGGTCGGCAACTTTGACCAGGGCCTCCCGAGCGATCGTCGGATCGTGACTGGTGTCGACGCTCGTCGAATCCGTTCGATGATTCACGAGCACCACTCCCAACCCCACGATCAGAACGATGGCTGCGGCGATAGCGATCCAGATGGGACGTCGCGATTCGAGGCGCAGGATCTCGGTGTCGATCACTGCCGGCTCGTCGCTGTCGTCTTGGACACTGACCTCCGTATGCATCAATTCGTCGAGGAAACGGGCGCGCAGCTCATCGCGGAACGTTGTCGACGGTTCGTGATCGCCGTACTCGAACGCCTCGCGGATCGGGTTCAGGCTCATGACACGTTCTCCTGCAAGCTGCGTGTGAGTGCCCGTCGCGCCCGCACCAGGAGTGACTCCGTGGCGTGAACCGACTTGTCGATTGCGATGGCGATCTCGTCGACGGTCATGTCGTCGAGATATCGCAGCGCCAGCACCAAGCGATGGATCGGCGACAGCTCCGCGAGCAGTTCGACGACCCGGCTGGGCTCTGCGCCACCCAAGTCGTCGACCTGCCCGTCCTCATGCCCGTATCCGCTCGCCCACGCCAACGCGAGTTGTCGTCGCTGACCTTCGCAGCGGCGATAGTGGTCGATCAGCTTGTGCCGTGCCACGCCCATCACCCACGGCATCGACTGCGCCTCGGCGCGGCCGTCGTTGAGCGCGCCGGCAATCGCTGCGAACGTCTCTTGAGTCAGATCCTCGGCCAGCGCCCGATTGCCCAGAACGGCGTGCGACAAGTAGCGATACACCTCACCGAACGCTCGGTCGTAGAACGCAGCAAACGGATCCGGCGCCACCGCCGGTCGATCCCCGTGTGCTGCACCCATGACGACCCCAATCGTGTGGACGTTCTCATGCCACTCTTCGCAGGCCGAGACGTCAACCCGTCGCGCTCGCGGGGATTTGTTGCAGAGGGGTGGGCGATGGGGGTCTCGATCCCCCGACCTCTACGGTGTGAACGTAGCGCTCTTCCATCTGAGCTAAACGCCCTTGCGGGTCAACAGACTATCGCCGGTCCTGCCGATCTAGAAGCGGATGCAGAACTCGCCGAGGCCTTGGCTGTCGCGGTGCTTCTCAAGGTCGGGCGGGCACACCTGGCCCTCGACCAGCAGACTGTCGACGACACCGTCGTGATCGCCGTCGCAGTTGACCTCGGTCGCATCGCCGTTCTCCTCCAACACCACGCACGACCCGACGGTCAACACGTTGTCGGGAGGCCCTGGCTTGGACGGTTGATAGGTGAACACGCCGATGACGACGAAGCCGATGCCGACGATCGCCAACGCGATCAGAAAGCGCCACGGGAAGGTCGACTCCGGCGGTTGCTCGAACACGGGATCGGGAACCCACTCGCGGTCGTCTGACGGTCGCGTCTGCGAAGCCGCGGCAGCGAGCGATCGGTCGTATTCGCGCCGCAGCACCGGGTCGCCCAGCACCCGCCATGCCTCGTTGATCGGGGCCAACGACTCCGCCGAACCCGATGTGCTGGTGTCCGGGTGATGAGCTCGGGCCAGCCTTCGAAAAGCTGCTCTGACCTGCGCAGTTGTCGCTTCCCGGCTGACGCCGAGCACCTCGTAGTGGGTCACGGTGGGACAGTACCGCCGGAACGCCAGTAGCTGCCTTCGGCGCGATTCAAGAATCCGTTGTCGACCAAGTAGCGCCGCAGGGCAGCGGTGTCGGCGTAGCGCTTTCCGAGAATGAGGTTGACCATCTTCTCGCTGTACGTCTCGCCGATCTCGAAGTCCTGCGCCAGCCAGTCGAGCACGACCAGGCGTTTGGCCGACGACACCGGGATCGACTGCAGCCGACCATCGACGACGAAGGCGCGCAGCACCTTGCGCCACTCCTCGGGCTCGTTGTCGAACTCGGTGGACGCAGGACGGGTGTGCGCCAGACGCGCCGCCTGTTGGAAGACATCGCCGTCGACGGTGAAACCTTCCTCGCCGTTGACCACCAGCCCGGCCTCGACGAGCTTGCCCATCGCCTTGGCGACCTGTGGGCCGGTCAGCCCTGTCGCTGCACCCACCTCATCGATGTTGCGTGCACCGAGCTCGAGGGCGGCCACGACCCGGCGACGCTGAGCGTCGGCCAGCAGCCCGACCAGCGCGGTCGTGTCGAGTTCGGCCATGGTCAGTAACCGAGGTCGGGATACACCACGCCATGCAGCTTCTTGTCCTTGCCGAAGCGGCGGATGTTCGTGGTGATCCTGTCGGCCAGCAGCGGCTCTTCCATCTCGATCGTCGCGCCGACATGGGGCGTGATGATGCAGTTCGGCAAGGTCCACAGCGGGTGATCGTCCGGCAACGGCTCGGGGTGGGTCACGTCGAGCCCTGCTCCGCCGATCACACCGTTCTGCAATGCCCACACCAAGTCGTCGGTGACGATGTGCTTGCCGCGGGCGACGTTGACGATCCACGCGTGGCTTTCCATCATCTCCAGCTCGGTCAACGAGATCATCTCCTCGGTGTCGGCCGTCAACGGCAGTGCCAACACGACGAGGTCGGCGCCGGCCAGCGCATCGACGTAGCGGTCCGCGGCCAGCACCTGGTCGACACCCTCCATCTCTTCGACACGGTTGCGCACGACGGTGATGTGGCAGTTGAACGGCTTGAGCATGCGCACCAGCGCGCCGGCGATGCCTCCACCGCCGAGGATCGTGACCCGTGCCCCGATGAGGTTGCGGCCGGACTCCCCCAGCCATGTCGTCGACTTCACGTAGGTACCCAGCCCGCGCATTCCGGCCAGCGCGAGTGTGAGCGCCAACTCGGCAACGGGCTCGGCGAAGATGCCCTTACCGCACGTCCACGTGCGATGGTCGTCGACGAGGTGCACGAACGGCTCGATCCCCGCGTACGGCAACTGCACCCAGGCGATCTGCTCGTTGCCGGCGAGCACAGCCTCCAGCTCGTCGGCGAAGCGAGGTGTGGTCCACATCAACGCCTCGGCCTTCTCCACCGGCACGATGTGCCCACCACCAGCGGTGATTGCTCCCTTCAACCAGTGTTGGCCCCCTTCCGGGTCGGGGCCGATTGCTATTCGAGGAGGGCCCGATCGGTGGGAGTCCGACGAGGCCTGATTACTTGGGGGCATGCGGTGTCAGGCTAGCTCGCGTCGAGAATCGCTTCAGCAACGCATTCGCCGCTCTCGACCGCTCCTTCCAGGTATCCGGTCCACGTCGCGGCGTGCTCCCCTGCCAGCCACACGCGTCCGTGCGGTCGGCGCAACACATCCCAGAACTCGGTGACCTGGCCGGGGCGATAGACCGCGTAGCTGCCGCCATACCGAGGGTGCGCCGACCACGCCCTGGAGAATCCACCGACCGACGGTGCGGCGATTCCGTGGACCGCGCGCATGTCGTCTTCGAGCAGCGCCAAGCGTTGGTCTTCGGATCGCGACGCCAACTCCCGACCGCCGTCGCCACCGGCGTACGACATCAAGACGCCCGCTGTGCCGGACTGATCGACCGTCGGCTCGTAGATCCGTTGCGACACACTCTCGGTGGTGGCGTATCCCGCGGCCCACGTTCGGTCGGCGAACTGCACGGCGGTCTTGGTGACGGCGCCGTAGCCGAGCTCGTTGATGGCCCGACCGAGCAACGCCGGCAGTGGCGGCTCGAAGTCGACTCTGCGAAGCGGCACCAGCGAGCATGCCAACACGACGTGATCGGCCTCGAGGCGACGGCGCGACGTCGTGACGATGACCGAGTCGTCGCTGTGCTCCACGCCGAGCAACGCCTCGCCGGTCGTAATGACGTCGGCGATCTCGGTCGCCATGCCTTGCACCAGCATGTCGACGCCTTCGGAGATCCGATGGGCCCGCACGATCTCACCGGCTCCGCTCGCCCTGCTGACGGCGCGCTGTTGGGCCACGAACAACAGTGAGACCTCGTCGGGCTCGGCGGCGAACTCGCCTTGGCTGTCGCGCCGCTGGAAGAGCAGGGCGAGGTCGTGCAGATCCGCCTCGCGGCTCACGTCGGCGAGCGACATGAGATCGAGCGCGGCGGCCTTCGCGCTTCGATGCGGACGTGCCGGGTCGTCGATGGTGTCTGCCGCGGCGGCGACGATCGCCTCGAACCGCTCCAACTGTCGATACAACGCCGGGTCCAACTCGGCCGGGCTGAGAAGCCGACCGTCGCGATACAACCAGCGGCGGATCGTGGTCCACTGCTGACCCTCGCCCTGCAGCGTCAACCGGTGTCGGTCGAGCAGGGCGCGCATCCGGTGGTGGTGCGTGTCGACCCATTCGGCACCGCTCTCGACGTACTGGTCGTCGACGAACGGAGCCCGAACAGTACGGGCCCGCCCTCCGAGGCGCGACCCAGCCTCGATCAGCGCGACGTCGTGACCGCGTTCGACCAGCCGGCGCGTCGCTGTGAGGCCGGCCATACCGGCACCGACGACGACCACGCGCATGCGAGAAGGGCGCTCACCCGCCGGCGAGCGTCGACGCGATCTGCGACGACGAGTCACCCGACCGCCGCAAGACGGAGTACACGAACCACAACGACATCACGGTGATGCCGAACAGCACCACCGCCGCGGCGCCGACGAAGGGCCTCGTGGTGCTTTTCGCCGAACCGATGACATAGACGGGGAACGTCGACGTGCCGGCGGTGGACACCGAGTTGGCGATGATGGTGTTGTCGAGGCACAGCGTGAACGACAACAGCCCGCCGGCGACGAGCGCCGACGAGATCAGCGGCAACGTGATCTGGCGGAAGGCGCGGCCGGGAGGTGCGCCGAGGTCGCCGGCGGCCTCTTCGAGCGACTCGTCGAGACCGGCAAGGCGGGCCCGCACGATCAACGTCACGAGCGCCGAGGTGTACAGCGACTCGCCGACCCACAGCCGCAAGATCCCGTCCTTGAACGGCCCGAGGCCGTGGTTGAACGGGCCACCGACGCGGACGAACCAGCCGAGCAGCGCGATGGCGTCCATGATCTCCGGCGTCACCAGGATGAGGAACAGCACGAACATGAACGGCTTGTTCCAAGGGCCCAGGCGCCTCGCCAACGCGACCCCGGCCAGACCGCCGAGCACGACCGCGATCAAGGTGCCGCCGATGGCCGCCAAGAACGAGTTGCGCAAGGCCAAGCCCAACCCGGTCTCGTTGAAGAGGTCGGCATAGCCGTGCGTGCGTTGGCCGACAACAACGACGGCGAGTATCACGCCGACCGGCACCGACCACGTGCGCAACGCCTTGACCCCTGAGAACCGACCGATCAACCAGGCGACCAGGACGATGATCGCGAACACCAGGATCGCGTTCCACGTGCGATGGACATTGAACAACTGGCCCCACCACTTCGTCGAGTAGTGATGCGCCCACACGATGAACGACCCGCCGCGGTTGAACGAGTGGCGGATGACGAGGAGGATCGGGATGAACAAGAAGGTGAAGATGATCGTCGCCCAGATGGCCATGGCGATCTTGGCGCCGTCGCGCGGCTGACGATTTGCCTTGGGTGCCGGCAATTGGACCGCGGTCATGCCGCCACCTGGATGTCGATGTGACGGCGTCGGCGCAGCACGTACTGCACACCGACCACCATGAGACCGCCGATCGCCAGTACGAGCAGCACGGCGCCGATCATCATCACCGCCATCGCCGATCCGAGCGGCCAGTTCTGACCGACGTGGAACTGACTGTCGATCATCGCTCCGATCATGTTGCCCGACGTACCGCCGAGGAGCGTGGCCGTGACGAAGTCGCCGCACATGGGGATGAACGTCAACAGCACTCCCGCGGCAATGCCGGGTCCGGCCAACGGCAGCGTGACCTGGGCAAACGTGCGTATTCGATTCGCGCCGAGGTCTTTGCTGGCCTCACGCATGTGGTGGTCGATGCGATCGAGGGCGACGAACAGCGGCAGGATCATGAACCCGAGATAGTTGTAGACGATGGCAATCTGCACCGCGGTCCTGGTGTCGAGCACGTTGATGGGGCCGCTGAGGATCCCGACGTCCTGCAGCCACTTCGACACTTCGCCGTTGGCGGCCAACGGGATTCGCCACGCCAGCGTGCGGATCAGGAAGCTGGTGAAGCTCGGCACCACGATCAGCGCCAGCATGATCGACTTCCACTTCTCGGTCACCTTGAACACCAGGAAGTAGGCCACGGGGAACCCGAACACGAAGCAGAGGAACGTCGCCAGGATCGAGATCTTCAGCGTCGACTTGAAGACGGTGAAGAACGTCGGTGTGAACGCGTCGCGGTAGTTCTGCAGGGTCTTGTTCGTCATCGTCACCGGCACGCCGGTGCCCGACACGGTGTTCTTGACACCGAACGAGTACCACACGATCAGCAGGATCGGCAGCACGAAGAAGAACAGGTACCACAGGATCGACGGGATCGCGAGGGAGTACTTCGGCGCTCGTACACGGCGGCGGCGCGGTGGCCCCGACGACGCGCCCAAGGACACGCCGGAGGCCACCTCCCCTTCTACGAACGTCGCCGCGCCCATGTGTTACGCGCCCGCTGCTGCGTGCACCTTGTTGTAGATGTCGACCAGACGGTCCTGCGAGGTGTTGATCTCCTGGGTGCGCATCTGCTTCACCTGATCGTCGCCGAAGAAGATCATGTCGCCGTACTTGAGATCCGGCTTCAGTTCCTTCAGCAACTGGCTCATGTTCTTCAGGCCGGAGTTGTAGCCGTGGAAGTCGAGGTCCTTGATCGACACCTCCGGAATGAGGATCCAGTTGATCCAGGCATGCGATGCGTCGGGATTGGGTGATCCGGCGGCGATGCAGTAGTTGTCCATCCACAACTCGGTCTGCGGTGCCCCGAGACCCCACACCCAGTTGTCGAGATTGCCACCGGCATCGTCGATCTTCGGATAGGCGGCGCGGGCGTCGCCGTTCCACATCATCGACACCGCGTAGGCGCCCTCGGCGATCTTGTCCGACGGGTAGCTGTCGAAGGCCTTGATGTGCGGCGCGAAATCGCCGACGAGGAACTTCTCGGCGGCATCGAGATCTTCGGTCTTCTCGGTGTTCCAGTCGATGCCGTTCGCCCAGAAGTACATTCCGGTGAGGTTGGCCGGCGTGTCGAGCACCGAGCACTTCTTGCTGCCTTCACCCTGGCACACCGCGATGAAGTCGTTCCACGTCTTGATCTCGGTCTTGATCTGGGTCTTGTCGTAGAACCACCCGGTCGAGCCCCAGTCCTTGCAGACGCTGTAGTCGTTGGTCGTATCCCACGCCTGCGCCAAGTACAGCGGGTCGACGTTGGCCATGTTGGGGAGCTTGGACTTGTCGAACTTCTCGAGCAGGCCGTTCTGGATCATCTGCGGGATGTACGGGCCGGTCGGCACGACGATGTCGAACCCGCTCGTGCCCTTCGAAGCCTGCAGCTTGGTGATGAGGTCTTCGTTGCTGGTGTAGTAGCTGACCTGCATCTTGATGGCCAGGTCCTTCTCGGCCAACGCGCCGACGATGTCGGGATCGTTGTACGCACCCCACGTGTACATGTTGAGGTTGCCGGACGACTTGTTGGTGACACGGCTGTAGTCGCCAGTGGCGACGCCGAGACCCGTACCACTGTCGCCGACGTCGCTCGAGCCGGCGGCGCCGCCCGTGCTGCCCCCGCTGGTGCCGGCAGGCGCGGCGGTTCCCGCCGTCGTTCCGCCGCCGCCGGTCGATGCGTTGCTGGCGACCTTGTCGTCACCGCATGCCGCCAGGATGGCGACGCCGGCCGCCGCGCCACCCATCTGGAACAGGGTGCGACGCGACAGCTTCTGGCGGAAGCCCTGCGGAGCAAGGATCTTGATCGGTTCTTCGTTCGATGGCATTACGGCTCCTTGGAAAGGGTCTTTCGGGACTTAGGTGGCTACTTCTGCTGCCGGCTCGGCGAGCACGAGGCTCTCCTGGGCAGCGGAGAACTGATAGACGTCGTGTGCTGACCAATGGCACCACACCGGGTCGCCGGGCAGCAGGCTGGGGGCCTTGCCACGAGGCAGCAACACGATCACGTCGCGGAACTTGTTGCGGACGACGAACTGCAACGTGTCGCCGAAGTGTGACACGCCGGCGACCTCGCCGGCCAACACGTTCGAGGTGAGACCGGGGTCGACGGCGGACAGCGTGAAGCTCTCCGGGCGGACCGCTGACAGGGCGCGTTCGCCGGCCTCGACGCGCTCCTCCGGCCGATCACACACGAAGACGGTTCCGTCGTCGGCTTCCATGCCGCCGTCGGTGGCGATACCGCGCCAGAAGTTGTTGCGGCCGATGAAGCCGGCGACGAACGCCGACACCGGCCGCTCGTAGACCGTCTCGGGATCCCCGAGCTGCTCGATGTGCCCGTCGAGCATGATGGCGATCCGGTTGCTCATCCCCATGGCTTCTTCCTGGTCGTGGGTGACGAACACGAACGTTATGCCCAGCTGGCTCTGCAGCAGCTTCAGCTCGATCTGCATCTCTTCGCGCAGCTTGCGGTCGAGCGCGCCCAGGGGCTCGTCGAGGAGCAGCACGCTGGGCCGGTTGACCAGGGCCCGGGCGACGGCAACGCGCTGTTGTTGACCACCGGACATCTGCCGCGGCCGACGTTCGGCCAGCTTGGTCATCTTCACCATCCCGAGTGCCTCGTTGACGCGGCTGGCGATCTCCGACTTCGGGGTGCGCTTCTGGCGCAGGCCGTAGGCAACGTTCTCGGCGACGGTCATGTGAGGGAACAGGGCGTAGGCCTGGAACACGGTGTTGACGTCGCGCTTGTACGGAGGGATGCCCTGCACGTACTCGCCGCTGATGCGGATGAACCCCTCGTCGGGCTGCTCGAAGCCGGCCAGCATCCGCAGTGTCGTGGTCTTGCCGCAGCCGGAGGGCCCGAGCAGCGACAGGAACTCGCCCGGTTCCACCGACAGGTTCAGCCGGTCGACCGCGACCATCGTGCCGAAACGCTTGGTGACGTCGGTCAGTTCAACGGCTCCGCGCTCCGACATGTCAGTCACAAATGATCCCCCATTGCTGTTTGGAGCACACTAATTCCCCGCGAGCCCTGCAGCGAACACCACAGGCCTACACCGTTGCACGCGACGGCCGTTGAATCAAGGAAAGCGCATGTTTCCATTGCGCGCGCCACGGATTCCCTTGCGCGGCGGCACCGTAGCTACCAGTATCCGTAGCATGGACCGAACGGGCACCCAGCTCGACACCACCGACCGGGCGATCATCGAACAGCTGCAACGCGACGGCCGGATCCCGTACACACGATTGGGTGCCGCAGTCGGACTGTCGGAGGCCGCGGTCCGTCAGCGAGTGCAACGGCTCAGCGACGCCGGCGTGATGCAGGTCGTCGCGGTCACCAACCCGTTGTCGCTCGGCCTGCGCCGGATGGCGATGATCGGTGTGCGCAGCGCCGGTCCCACCGACGACATCGCCAAGACATTGCAAGCCATGACCGACATCGACTACCTGGTCGTCACCGCCGGGTCGTTCGACTTCATGTGCGAGGTCGTGGTCGAAGATGACGGCATGCTGTTGAACCTCACCAACCGGATCCGTTCAGTTCCAGGCGTCCTGTCGACCGAGACCTTCATCTACCTCGACCTGGTGAAACAAACCTTCGCCTGGGGCGCGCACTAGCTCCTAGCTGTCCAGATTCGCCATGACGTGCTTGATGCGGGTGTAGTCGTCAAGGGCGTAGGCGGACAGGTCCTTGCCGTAGCCCGACTTCTTGAACCCGCCGTGGGGCATCTCGGCGACGAGCGGGATGTGGGTGTTGATCCACACGCATCCGAAGTCGAGTCGCTTCGCCATGCGCATCGCCCGGCCGAAGTCCTTGGTCCACACGCTCGAGGCCAGCCCGTACTCGACACCGTTCGCCCAGCGCACGGCCTCGTCCTCGTCGCTGAACTGCTGGACGGTGATGACCGGCCCGAAGATCTCGCGTTGGATCATCTCGTCGTCCTGATGCAGTCCGCTGATGACGGTCGGCTCGTAGAAAAAGCCCTTGCCGTCGACCGCGTGACCGCCGGCGGCGACCTTGGCGTGATCGGGTGCGCGCTCGACCATGCCACCGACGTGTGCCAGCTGGTTGGGGTTGTTGACCGGACCGAAGAGCACATCCTCGTTGTCGGGCATGCCCGTCTGCGTGCCCTTGGCCTGCTCGGCCAGAGCATCGACGAAGTCGCTGTACACGCCGGGACCGGCGATCACGCGCGTGGCTGCGGTGCAGTCCTGGCCGGCGTTGAAGTAGCCGGCGATCGCGATGCCCTCTGCGGCGGCGGCGATGTCGGCGTCGTCGAACACCACGACCGGCGCCTTGCCGCCCAGCTCGAGATGACAGCGCTTGAGGCTCTGCGCAGCAGCCGCGGCCACCTCCTGGCCGGCGCGCACCGAGCCCGTCACGCTGACCAGCGCGGGCACCTCGTGCACCACCATCGCCCGACCGGTGTCGCGATCACCGCACACGACGTTGAACGCACCTTCGGGGAAGAACTCGGCGGCGATCTCGGCGAGCAGCGTGGTGGTGGCCGGCGTGGTGTCGCTGGGCTTCAACACGACCGTGTTGCCGGCGGCCAGAGCGGGCGCGAACTTCCAGACCGCCATCATCATCGGATAGTTCCACGGGGCGACCTGGGCGCAGACTCCAATCGACTCGCGACGGATCATCGAGGTCATGTTGTGCATGTACTCGCCCGAGCTCTTCCCTTCCAGGTGCCGCGCGGCTGTCGCGAAGAACCGGATCTGATCGACCATCGGCGGGATCTCTTCGCTGCGCGTCAGGTGGGTCGGCTTTCCGGTGTTCTCCACTTCGAGTGCAATGAGGTCTTCGGCGCGGGCCTCGACCGCGTCGGCGAAGCGGAACAGCGCCAACGAGCGTTCGCTGGGCGTCGTGTCGCGGTACGTCTCGTACGCCGCCGCGGCGGCCTTCATGGCGATGTCGATGTCGGCCTCGCCCGACAACGCTGCGGTCGCATACTGCTCGCCCGTCGCCGGATTGACGACCGCCGTCGTGCGACCGTCGACGGCGTCGACGTACTTACCATTGACGAAGTTCTGGAACGCCTTCATGCGTCTCTATCCCCTTGGTGGCGTGCTCGCCTCGTTGCGAAACGGGTCGATCTTGACCTATCCGATTACAGGACGCAACACGAACTTGCTCTCCGTGCGGGCCACGCCGCCTTCGGCTTTCAACCAGCGGATGAACGAGTCGAGCCCGCCCGCGCCGGCGCAGTCGACGATGACCGTGTAGTCCGCGGGCCCGGTGACGTACAGCGCCAACTCGACCTCGTCGCGGCTCGCCAGTCGGGCCTCGAACTCGGCCGGATCCCCACCCGCGGGAAGGCTGACGTCGATGACCGCCCGCACGTCGCGGCCCAGCGCCGCTGGATCGATGCTGGCCCTGTAGCCGCGGATGACACCGGCCGCTTCCAGTCGCCGAACCCGATCGGCGACCGAGCTCGAGGCCATGTGCACCTCCTCGGCAAGATCGCGCCAGCTGACGCGCCCGTTCGATTGCAACATTCCGATGATTCGACGGTCGATTGTGTCGATTGCCATCATTTGCTCGGCCATTGCCCCATCTTGCCGTAGTACTGCCAGTTGATCAACGGTCCGACACGGCGCAAACTGCGGCCATGGCAGCGCCCAACATCCGCACCGTCGGGGTCCCCAAGGAGATCAAGAACAACGAGTACCGGGTGGCGATGACACCCGACGGTGTACGCGAGTTCGAACGCCTCGGGGTCGACGTGTTCGTCGAGACCGGCGCCGGCGCCGGCGCCAGTTTCAGCGATGCCGACTATGTCGCCGCGGGTGCCGACATCGTGCCCACCGCGGCCGACGCGTGGGCGCAGGAAATGGTCGTGAAGGTCAAGGAACCGCAAGACGACGAGTTCCGATTCCTGCGCGCCGACCTCACCTTGTTCACCTACCTACACCTCGCCGCCTACCCCATCGTCGCCAAGGCGCTCATCGAGTCGCGCTGCACCGGCCTCGCCTACGAGACCGTTCAACTCGACACCGGCGCGCTGCCGTTGCTGGCACCGATGAGCGAGGTCGCCGGCCGGCTGGCCCCACAGATCGGCGCGCACTACCTCGAGCGGCACAACGGTGGCCGCGGTGTGTTGATGGGCGGCGCACCCGGTGTGCAACCGGCCAAGGTCGTCGTGCTCGGCGCGGGCAACGTCGGATGGAACTCGGCGTGGATCGCCGCCGGCATGGAGGCCGAGGTCGTGCTGTTCGACAAGAACCTCGATCGGTTGCGTTGGGTCGATCAGATCAACAAGGGCCGCATCGTCACGCTGGCGTCGAACCGTGGCGCTCTGGAGCGCAACATCGCCGATGCCGATCTGGTGATCGGTGCCGTGCTCGTGGCTGGTGGACGCGCCCCGGTCGTCGTCACCGAGGACATGGTTCGCACGATGAAGCACGGCGCCGTGATCGTCGACGTCGCCATCGATCAGGGCGGCTGCATCGAGACCATTCATGAGACCGCCCACGACGAGCCCGTCTACGAACTGCACGGCGTGTTGCACTACGCGGTGGGCAACATGCCCGGAGCCGTGCCGCACACGAGCACCTACGCGTTGACGAACGCGACGCTGCCCTATCAGCTCGAGGTCGCCATGCATGGCGCGGCGGGGGCCAGTCGGCGTGACACCGCGTTGTCGCACGGCCTCAACACGTACGCAGGTCAGGTCACCAACGCTCCGGTCGCCGAGTTCCTCGGCACCCCGTTCATCGAGCCGCTCGCTGCGCTGAACTGATTCTCCGGGCCGTAGCGTGCACCCATGCCCACGCTCGTCTCCGAACTCGATCTTCCCGAGCTCTCCGATGAAGGCTCCTTCGACCAGCGCCACGCGCGCCGCATGGAGTTGAAGGACGATCACTGGTTGGTTCGCAACCTGTTCGGCTATGCCGTGCTGCACTACGACGACGTCACCAGCATCCTGCGCGACAAGCGTTGGCACAGCGCCGTCAGCAAGATCCCGCAGCTGATGGGCATCACGAATCCCGAGTTCCTCGAACGCCAGCAGGTCAGCATCCTGTCGGCCGAGGGCGACGTGCACACGCGCCTGCGACGACTCGTTGCGCCGGCGTTCTCGCCGCGTGCCGCCGACCGTCTGCGGCCGTTCATGCGCGAGGTCATGGGCGGGCTCGTCGACAAGGTGGCCGACGCGGGTCGAGCGGACTTCACGGCCGACATCTGCGAGCCGTATCCCATCCCGATCATCTGCGAGCTGCTCGGCGCGCCGAAGAGCGACTGGCAGCTGTTCAGCCGCTGGGCCAGCGACATCCTCGAGATCTTCTCGGTGGATGTCGTCGACAAGCTCCCGATCCTGATGAAGGCGCAAGACGAGCTCGGCGAGTACACGCGCGGGCTGATCGCCGAGCGCCGCAACAAGCCGGCCGACGACCTGTTGACCGATCTCATCGCAGCAGAGGAGGCCGGCGACAAGTTGACCAACGACGAGCTCGTGATGATGGTCAACGCGGTCATCGTCGGCGGCACCGACACGACTCGCAACCAACTCGGCTGCGCCGTGGCGTTGTTGGCCAACCATCCCGACCAGTGGGCGCTGCTGGCCGAGCATCCCGAGCTGGCACCGCGCGCCGTCGAAGAGACGATGCGCTACTTCGGCGCCGTGCGCGGAACCGCTCGATTCGCGAGCACCGACATCGAGTATCGCGATGTGCTGTTCCCCGCCGGCACCTTCATCGCCGTGGGTCTCGCCGAGGCCAACCGCGACGGCGCGGTGTTCTCCGACCCCGAGGTCTTCGACATCACGTCACCTCCGGCCGGACAACCGCAGGTCACGTTCGGCTCCGGCATCCACTACTGCCTCGGCGCGGCGCTGGCCCGTGCCGAGTTGCAAGAGGCGCTCCCACTGCTCGCCCAGCGGATGCCCAAGCTGGCGATCGACGGCGACATCACCTGGAAGCCCGAGGGCGTCGGCATCTTCGGCCCGGCGCGCATGCCGATCACCTTCGCCGCCGGCCACTGAGGCAGCAACAAAGGGGCTTGCGTCAGCGGTTGAGCATCCCGTAGGCGTGCGTGGGGCGCAGCCTGATGACCACTCGCTTGTCCTCGACCATCGCCCGCCGGTAGTCGTCCCAGTCCGGGTGCTCGCCGAGGATCGTCCGGTAGAGCTCGATGAGCTCCTCGACGCCTGGGTCGTCGGGCTTGGTGGCGACGGCCGACATCTCGGCGTCGCCGTCGACCACGACGTACGCCCAGAAGTCGTCGGAGGTCACATGCATCGACACCCGAGGGTCGCGAAGGATGTTGTGGTACTTGGCCCGCCCGGCGGTGACCGAGACCTTGATCACGCCGTCGATGACGCCGTAGCTGATGTTCGACAGCTGCGGCCGACCGTCGCGGCGCTGTGTGACCAATACCCCACGGTGACTGGCACCGATGAACGCCATTGCTTCAGCGATTTCCATACCGGCCACAATACGATTGCCGGATCGGGATACGACGATGACAGCGACCACGACGGCAGGCGAGCCGCAGCACCGTTACCGCCCCGGCAGCGCCCGGGCCGCCATGTCGTATCGCGATTTCCGCACGATGTTCATCGGCTCGTTCGCCTCCAACATCGGCACGTGGATGCAGAACGTCGTATTGCCGGCGTACATCTACGACCGCACCGGCAAGGCCTCGGTCGTGGCACTGCTCGTCTTCGCACAACTCGGTCCACTTCTGATCCTGGCCATCCCCGCCGGTGTGATTGCCGACCGCTTCGACCGCCGCAAGTTCCTGATCGCCATGCAAACGGTGCAGCTGGTGTTCTCCGCCGCGCTGGCACCGCTCGCCGCGCACGACTCGGCGATCTGGGCCCTGTTCCTGGTTCAGCTCGGCGTCGGTATCGGCAATGCGTTGAACGCGCCGGCGTGGTCCGCCGCGCTCCCGACGCTCGTGCACAAGCAGGACCTGCCCGGCGCGATCTCGTTGAACTCGACGATGATCAACGGTTCGCGCGTGGTCGGCCCGATCATCGTCGCCGGGCTCAGCACAGTCGGCGTGACCACGTCGGAGTTCTTCCTCATCAACGCGGCGA
>Ga0207648_10002669_pt1 | contig 19000 bp, 15 predicted proteins | sample KBSMisM32_FD_184310 | JGI IMG/M metagenome (GOLD analysis project Ga0207648, IMG submission 184310) | Miscanthus rhizosphere microbial communities from Kellogg Biological Station, Michigan, USA - KBS Miscanthus M3-2 (SPAdes) (version 2) | ecosystem: Host-associated > Plants > Roots >...
TACTCGCGTTCCAATTCCCACTCCGGCACTTTTTGCTGCGGATCCTTTAGAATGTCGGATGACTTGCGGCCTTTCACTTCGACCAGACGCATGGTCACGATCGGCGCTTCTTGGATTACCGGGAGCTGTTGTTGGCGCACCAGATCGGCCACCGCCTTTTTTTGATCGGGCTGGATGTCGAAAAGGAAAATGTTGGGCTGGTTGTTCGCATCGAGCGAGCGGAACTGCGTCAGGAGAACATCGCGTGTCAGGTAAATGGTGAGGAGCAAAAAGGTGCCCAGGCCTAACGAAAGGATGAGAAGCAGGGTGCGATTGTTGGGCCGGTACAGATTGGCTACTCCCTGGCGGAGAACGAAATTCCAGCGCCGCGGCAGAAGTTTGCGCACGAAGAATATGAGCAGCTTTGCGATTCCAACCAAGGTGGCGATGGCGATGCCGAGCCCTCCCGCGACAAATAACCCATCGATCCAACGTTCCGCTTGCGAAACGGCAAACGCGGTCAGGCTGACCGCGATGAAAAGATAGATCAGGCTGGTGGCGAGATCGGGCCGTCCGGAAACGGCGTTTCCGTCTGCGGACGCGCGGAGTGCGAGGAGCGGGGAAACGCGCCTAAAACGCAGAAGCGGCGGGAGCGCGAACAGGATACAGACCGCCAGACCAACGGCCATGCCGCCCCAAACTGGTGTCCAAGCGATCGCGTGAGGCAGCGGAAACGGAATGAACTTTTGCAACGTTCCCGGCAGGATCCGATGCATCGTTAGGCCAAGAAAAGCGCCAACGAGAGCACCGATGACACCCATCGCTGTAACCTGCAAGAGGTAGACGGCCACGGTCATGCGGCTGGCCGCACCAAGACAGCGCAAGACCGCTGCTGTCCGCATTTTCTGCTCGAGATGCGCCTGGATTGCGCTCGCCACTCCGACCGCGCCGAGCAGAAGCGAAATGAAACCAACGAGATTCAGGAAACGATAAAGATTGTTGAGCGCCTCGCCTAAATCCTTCTTTCGTTTTTCGACTGTGTCGTACTCGAGTCCGGCCTTCTCGATTTTCGGCGCGAGCTTCTTCACCTCCGCGCCGACGTCAACGTCTGGCGCGAATTTTACGAAATTGAGGTAGCGCGCGAGGCTGCCGGGTTTAAGCAGGTTGGTCCGGGCCAGATCTTGCAGCGGAATGTAAACTCGCGGCGCAAAGCTCGCCGCCGGCGACGCTTCGCCCGGCATCTTGGTCAGGGCGCCGGCGATTGCGAATGTCACGTCGCCGATCTTGATCGAATCACCTGGTTGGGCCCGGAATTGAAACAGCAAACTCTCTTCCGGCACCGCCGCGCTGCCAGCGCGAAAAGCTTGGGCGGCGAGCGGCGGAGCCGTTTCCATTTTGCCGTAGAAAGGGAAATCGCCGCCGAGCGCGCGAACAGAGACGAGCCGCGTGCCACCGTCTTTCGGAAAAAGCGCCATCGTCCGAAAACGTACCTCGCGTGCCTGGGTTTCGCCTAACGAGCGAAGCATCTGTTCCTGTTCGAGCGTGAACGGGCGCGAACTTTCCACCACCAGATCTGCCCCAAGAAGGGACCGCGCCTGATCGTCGATCGCTAGCGTGAGGCTGGCGCGGAATAAACCGATCGCGATGAGCGCGGCCACGCCTAACGAAATCGAAATCGAAAAAAGCAAAAGGCGCCACCGGCTCGAGCGGCTGTCGCGCCAGGCCATGCGCGGGATGAATCCCATGCTCATTCTATATTCCCATCCATCTCTGGCGCTCCCCAGAATTCAGAATTCGCGCGCGACTCTTCCGCAGAACAACACTCGAGAAGCATGGCCGGCTTCATTCCACCATCTCTCCGTTGCGCAGACGAATCGTTCGCTCTGTCGTTCGCGCGACGTCTGGATCGTGCGTCACGAGAACGAGTGCGGTTCCGGCATCGCGATTTAGTTCGAGCATTATCTCGATCACTTTTTCGCTCGTTTCGCTGTCGAGGTTTCCGGTCGGTTCGTCGGCAAACAGAATCTTCGGCCGATTGATAAAAGCGCGGGCCAGAGCGACACGTTGTTGTTCGCCACCGGAAAGCTGCATTGGATAGTGGTCACTCCGTTCTCCCAGTCCGACGCGCTCCAACAATTCGAGCGCGAGCGTGCCGGCGCTGCCATCCCCACGCAGCTCCAGCGGCACCGTCACGTTTTCCAGTGCGGTGAGCGTTGGGATGAGCTGAAAGTTTTGAAACACAAACCCGACGTGTTCGTTGCGGACTCGGGCGCGCTCATCTTCACCGATCTCGGCGAGCGCGATCCCGTTGAGAATAACCGAGCCAGAAGTTGGCAAATCCAAGCCCGCCGCTAACCCGAGCAGGGTTGTTTTGCCGCTTCCGGATGGACCGAGAATAGAGCAGGTCGCACCCTGTTCGAGCGTGAACGAAATGTCGCGCAGCACGGTGAGCTGGCCCGCGCCGGTCCGATACGATTTCGTTAGGCTCCTGACGTCGAGAATTGCGAATGAGTTCATTGACGGCGCAAGACGGTGCGTCTTGCTTACGCGATGGTCACACGGCGCGCATGAGGAAATTGTTGCGCCAGACGATTCTCGTCACCTTTTTCGCGTTCGGGCTGGCGTTGTCTGCGCGCGCCGGAACGATTCTTTTTCTCGGTGACAGTCTGACCGCGGGACTCGGCCTGAAACCGGAGCAGGCTTACCCCGCGCTGATTGAGGGAAAAATCCGCGAGAAAAAGCTCTCCTTTGAGGTGATAAATGCCGGCGTGAGTGGCGATACGACGGCGGGAGGTTTGGCGCGTCTCGACTGGGTGTTGCAGAAAAAAATCGACGTTCTCGTGCTCGCGCTCGGTGCGAATGACGGGCTGCGTGGATTGCCAATGGAGAATACGAAGGCAAACCTCCAAGCCATTGTCGATCGGGTGAAAGCAAAGAATCCGGCGGTAAAGATTGTCATCGCCGGCATGCAGATCCCGCCAAACATGGGTGGCGATTATGGCGCAGCGTTCCGCGCTATCTTTGCCGATGTCGCGCATGCCTACGATGCGGCGCTGGTCCCTTTTCTCCTCGAAGGCGTGGCCGGCCACGATGATTTGAATCAAGAGGATCACATCCATCCAACCGCCGCTGGGCAAAGGATTCTGGCGGAAAACGTCTGGCGCGTGCTCGAGCCGGTTCTTGCAAAAAATTGAACGCGAACGCGTTCCGACTCGAAGGTTGTCATGCGCTGGTGACCGGCGCTTCCGCTGGCATTGGCCGCGAGTTTGCCCGGCAGCTTGGAGGACGAGCTGCCAAACTTGTGTTGGTCGCACGACGGCGAGAGCGACTGGAAGAATTGCGCGCCGAATTGCTCGGACGCCATCCAGCTTTGCAAGTTGAGATTCGATCGACCGATTTATCGCGATCCACCGAAGTGGATGCATTGATTTCCTGGGCCGCAACGCAGAAACCTGCGATCGATTTACTCATCAACAATGCTGGACTTGGTGATTACGGCTCTGTCGCGACTGCTGATCCACAACGCTTGGACGAAATAATGCAGGTCAACATGGTGGCATTGACTCAACTGACCCGCGGAATGTTACCTGCCATGATCGAGCTAAAGCGCGCTGCGATTCTGAATGTCAGTTCGTCAGCCGGCTTTCTGCCAATTGCGAATTTTGCGGTTTATTCCGCAACCAAGGCTTACGTGACCAGCTTTTCCGAAGCGCTGCGGAGCGAAGTGCATTCGAGCGGGATCTACGTCTCCGCTCTATGCCCGGGACCGGTGCGGACCGAATTCGCCGAGGTGGGGCGACGAGAGTCATCCGTGGAAGGACCGACTGAGCCGGAATTTGTTTATGTGCCGGTCGAGCGCGTGGTGGCAGACGCCTTGCAAGGAATCGAGCGCAACCATCCGATTGTTATTCCCGGCTTGTTGATGAAGCTTGGGATGTTGATCGTTAGGCTGACGCCCATGCCGGTCTTGCGCCTGGGGAGCCGCTTTATCGCCAAGCGCGTCGAGTAAAGCTCGGGGAGCGCACCCGCCTCGCCGAACGGATGAAAGTTCGATGGCAGCATCGTTGTCCTCTCTCTCGCGCGACCATGTTTGCAGCGAGGCGCCGCAAACGGCACGCGAGGGCGCGTGCGCTCCCCGGAGAAGAAATCAGTCTCGCGGTTCTACTGCGCGTACTTGATCGAGCAACCGTAGGCGCGCGAAGTCGGTGTCGTGACCGGTTTGCCAGCCATCGCCTCCTCCAACGCGACCTTCACGTAATTTGTTGAACTCGCGATATCATCCGGGTTCGCCGTCGGTTTGCTGTCGATCGCGCCGGAATAAATCAGCTTTCCACTCGGATCGACTACGTACATGTGCGGAGTATTGGTCGCGGCGTATTCGTGGCCAACCTTGCCATCCGGGTCGAGGAGCAGCGCGGTCGCTTTCATTTTCCAGTCAGCGATCTGCTTGTTCGCTTCGTCCGCTGTGAGGTAGCCCTCTTTCCCCGGGGCCGAGGAATCAATCGTCAGCCAGACGACATCTTTGCCTGTGAACTGCTTCTGCAATCCCTGCATGTTGTCGCTCTTGTAGTGCTTTTGCACGAAAGGGCAGCCCGGGTTGAACCATTCCAGGACGACATACTTGCCCTTGAAGTCGCCTAACGAATGCTTTTTGCCGCCAGAATCGGACAGACTGAAACCCGGCGCAGGCGCGCCAACCTTCGGCGCTTCGGCCGCAAAGAGCGCAGCGGTGGACATTGCAGTGAGCGTGAGAGTGAGCAGTTTTGTTTTCATAAGATTATTTAGTGGCCGCGACTTTGGGCGCGGCGGATTGAAGATGATCCAGGACGAGAGTTTGGGTCAGCAGTTCCGGCAGGACGACAGGTTGAGTAGGCGCCGTTGCTGGATAAAGCACGTATAATGGGACACCGACTCGGCCGAATTGTTTCAAAGTTTTTGTGATTACCGGGTCGGCATTTGTCCAATCGGCCTTCATTTTGACGATGCCGTAACGTGCGAACGCGTCTTTCACGGCCGCACTTTCCAAGACGGACGCTTCATTGAATTTGCAGGTGATACACCAGGCGGCGGTGAAATCGACGAAGACGCTGTGCCCTTGCGCCAACTCGGCCTGCACGCGCTCGGGACTGAAAGCGATCCAGCCGTCTTTTGTCATGCTCGAAGTCGCGACCTGCGACGCACCGAATTTGTTGCCGATGAAATAGAACCCACTGCTGAGGACGAGGACGAGGATAAGGGCGAGAACGACGGAGCGCTGGGCGCGCGATGCGACCGGTGTGGAAAATGAGCCGAACATCCAGCAACCAATACTCAGGGCGAGAAGAAACGCGCTTACCCAAATGGCAGCATCCACGCCCCGCGCCACGCCGAGCACCCACAAGAGGAAAAGAAGCGTGGCGAGAAGGAAGAAACCCATTAATTGCTTCACCCGTATCATCCAGGGGCCTGGACGCGGAACGAAACGGAGCCAGGCGGGCTGGGCGCTGAGGAGCAGATACGGCGCGCTCATTCCCGCCGCGATCGCCACAAACATGAGGAGAATGATGGCGGCCGATTGTGCGAAAGCGAAACCAAGCGCGGTGCCGAGATACGGCGCGGTGCAGGGCGTAGCCAGCACGGTCGCAAAGACGCCTTGGAAGAATGAGCCGGCGTAGCCTTCGCGCGCGCTCCATCCAAGCAGCCCGCTGGTCGCTGAGGCGGGTAATGTGATTTCGAAAACACCAAAAAGATTGAGCGCGAAGACGAGAACGACCGCGCTCATCCCAATGATGAAATAGGGATTGGTGAACTGGAACGCCCACGTGATTTCGTGACCGGCGGCTTTGAGCGCAATCATGAGCACGGCGAGCCCAATGAACCAGGCGAAGATGCCGGCAGTAAACGCGAGGCCGTTGCCAAAGATGCGGGCCCGATTATCGCCGGCGTGCTGAATGAATCCGAAAATCTTGAGTGAGATCACCGGCAACACGCACGGCATCAGGTTGAGGATGAATCCGCCAATGAAACCAAACAGAAGAAGCTTGGCCAGACCGGATTCGCCGTTAGGCGAGGGCCCCTCTTTTATCGCCGAAATCGATGGCCCCGGTCGAGATCCGGCGATTGAAAAAGCGTGATCGCCATCGACAAGCAGTCCATCGAGAGATTGCACCGATTTCTCAGCCGCCTCGATCGGAACGGTGAAAACAATCGAGCCATCGGCACCACCTTGACGCTGTGGATGACCGATCACCGTCGCGCTTTCAGGCAGCGGATAGAAGTCGACTCCGGCCGATTGCGCGAGGCTCTTGTCGGTAACGGTCAGGCGAAATCCTTTTTCGTTCCGGCTCCACTGCAGCGCACTCTGCGCGCTCGCGGGAAGCGGCAGCGGTAAACGGGCGCGGTATTTCGCAAACAGGTCCGCATTTGCCGGAGTGGATTCCCCACCGACGGGCAATTCCATCTGCAATTTGGCCCCGCCCGGGATGCAGATTTTTTCGCAGACGAGCCAGCTGGCCTCAGCGGCGAGAGCCACGGACGTCGAATCGATCTTCGCTGGTGGAGTGAGCGGCACCAGCAGAAGAACTTCGTCGTGATAGCCGTAAATCAGAATATCGCCCGGCTCATTCAGCTTCAGGGGAACCGGCCACTGGATCGGGCCGGCTTTCCAGCCGGGCGGTAGTTGCCATTTGATCTCGGTCGGGATGCCGGCGTCGCCGGGAAATTGCCAATAGGTGTGCCAGCCGGGAACCATTTTGAGGAGGAGCCCGGCGGTGAAGGGCTGGCCCGGCGTTATGCTGCTCACATCGGCAAGCAGCCGGGACTCAACGAGTTCGCGGCCCTGGTATTTCTGGCTATGCGCCGGTGCCGGGGCGAGCAGAAGCAGCGCCAAAAAAAGAGTCAGGCCACGCAAAGCGGACATTCTACTGTTTACCATCGCTAGACGGGAGCGGCAATGCAGGGGAGCGCACGCGTCTCGCGTGCAGTTTGCGGCGCCTCGCCGCAGACACGGACGAGCGCACGGAAGAACCACGATGCCGCCGTCGAACCTTCGTCCGTTCGGCGAGGGCGCCGAACGGTGCACGCGGGGGCGCGTGCGCTCCCCAGAAAAGACAAGCGAACTATCTCAGATGTCTACTCCTCGCCGTCGTAGTAATCGGCCTCGACGCCCTTTGCGATGATCTCTTCCGCACCTTCCTTGAATGCGACCCACTTTCCGCTGTCCGGGTAGTAGCAGGTATCCCCGCGTGGATTGTCGGCGATAACGTAGTAGACGAAATCTTCATTCTCGCTCGCGGAAAGCTGGTGCGCTTCGCCGGGCGCAAAGATAAACGAATCCCCTGCACGAACTTCCGTTGTGCCATGGTGATCGCGGACTAGTCCCCGGCCGGAGACCACGACATACAGCTCTGTTTCCGCGCCATGCCCATGGTAGGGGCAATAGCTTTTCCCTTTTGGAATCCGAACCTGGGCGAGATCAAAGGGATGTCGTTTGGCCAGGTCGAGCGATTCCTTTTTGCGTCCGAGCGCGATCGAAATGTCTTTGACGAATTTGTGGAATTTACCTTTGGGCGACTTGCGTTCGTCTTCCGCGATGTCGTTGAGATTCACTTTGCGCATGACGAAATTTCGATCAAGGCGCACCGCGAGGCGAGCAAGAATTGACCACGGATTACACGGATAGGATACTCGCAGCCAGTTGGGCTGGCACAGAGGCCAGCCTCCATCCGTGTAATCCGTGGTAAAAAAATCGGCGTAGCTACTTCTCTTGGCGTCCTTTCGCTACCGCTTTATTAAACTTGCCGCCGTTTCGGCTCGCCAATCCACGGAGCATGTTCTCCTCGTCGGATTTTTCTTTGCCGTTCAAATAATAAATGACGTGGAGATGTGCCTTCTTTGGTAACTCTTTCTGTCCATCTTCCGCCACCTTGTAAATCTCCTGGGGCGGAATCGGTTTGAGCCCTCCGCCCGGCTCCGCGGCGGTCGCGTTGCCATCCGTCAGCATGTAAATCGTTTCCGGTTTGAGAGCGAACGCTTCCGCTAGTGCGTAATCGTGACGCGTTCCGCCGGGCTTGCCCTTTGGCCGGGCCGTTTTGTAGTCGACCTCGTTCTGGATGTGGTCGGCCGCAGCCTTCTTATTATCGTCTGTCGCTGGGACCAACTCCGTTTTCCAGGAATAGGCGCCTCCAGACCAGCGCACGATTCCGAAACGCGTCTGCGGGGTGAGGCTTTGCACGAGTTTGATCGCTTCGTCGCGGATGACCTGGAAATTCTGTTCCTTCCCGTGTCGAATCAGTTTGCTCGGATACGCGGCGTCACCCGTCCGGATAAACATCGAGTCGGAGACATCGATCATGATGACGACGCTGGTGCTGAGATCCCGGATACCGAAGAAATTGATCGCGGTGCCGTTGCCGCCGCCTCCACCGCCTCCAGAAGCACCACCCCCCGCGCCAAAGGCGACTCCAGTTCCGCCCGCGTTCATCATCTGGTGTGGTGCGCTTTCCGGCATTTTGACTTCCGGCAACGGCGGCAAAGTAACTTTCGACATGCCGGTAGTAAGGACGCGCTTCGGAACCACCGGTGGAGCCGACTCCATCTTTTTCTGCAACTGGACGCGATGCTCGAGTGCGCGTTCGCTCGGGTTAGGCGATTTCGGACCCGCATTGAACGTGAGTTTGCGCGCCGCGGAATATCTCGAAACAACCCAAATCGCAGCGACACCGCCGAAGAGGAGATGCAACGCGATAACCGCAATCAGGACCGGTGGTGAATAACGGCGGAGCGCAGTTGGCTGCGTCGCGGCCGGAACTTCTTCGGTCAGGGTTTCGGTTTCCATGAGAAGGGCGAAATCCTAGATGAAATCGCACACCCGTGGCGAGATTGTTTGTAGCCGCGATTGCCAATCCCGGCCGCGTCGCCCTTGCAGACGCTTCGCTCTGCGAAGCGCGGGTATGTATCGCGATTGACCGCCCCGCATTCCACACGCAGGCCCGCGTCTCCCAGAGGGAGACGTCTACAACCTCATCGTCAGGCTTTTCGTTTGCGCGGCGTGAACAGCACATCGCGTCCGACGAGATAAAGCAGAACGCACAGAGCTGTGAACGGAACGAGCGCAAGCAAATCGGACCATGCGCCTTCGAAGAATGGATTATGCGCCGTGGACCATTTCTCGATCGCGTCGAGCCTGTCTTTCAACGGAATATTCATGAAGGCGAAAACGACGCCGGCCAGCGTTCCGCCCGCGATGTAGCCGGATGACAGGAGCACACCGTTACTCTTGTCGCCTTCGGCAACGAGCTGGTCTTCGGTGAGGTCCGCGCCGACGTGTTTGCGACGGGTGTACTGGTCAACGAGCAGTCGAATCAAACCACCAGCCCAAACCGGCGCAGACGTAGAAATCGGCAAATAAACTCCAACCGCAAAGGCGAGCGATGAAACGCCGCAAAGCTCAAGCACGATAGAGATGAAAACGCCGAGCAATACAAGTCCCCAGGGCAATTCGCCGCTCAGGATTCCTTTGATGATGTAGGACATGAGGGTGGCTTTCGGCGCGGTGAATTTCTGCACGCTCGAGCCATCGGGACGCTTATCGTAGATGCCGTTAATACCTGGATCGACGAGGTAGACCGGCGCGCCTTGCTCGTTCACCAGGTAACGTCCGGCCGGCCCGTTCTCGGCTGAGGTTTTGTGGTAAACAAAATACTCGTGCGTGTCCGCCGTGGCCTGCGCACCGGCGATTCGCTCGCGCTTGGCATGGCCGCTCGCGTCCTTTTCGAAATCGGCCGGGTTCGCGTGAAATGCTGACGCGAAGGCAAAATCCTTGTTGCCGGCAACGGGAACGTAAACCGTCCCCGAGTCGTTAAACTTCATCAGGATCGGCCCAATCACGATACACGACGCGAGTGTTCCTATGAGAATCGCGATTTGCTGATACTTCGGTGTCGAACCGACGAGGAATCCGGTCTTGAGATCTTGGGAAGTCGTGCCGCCATTCGAAGAGGCGATGCAGACAATCCCGCCAATCGAAAGTGCCGTGACAAAGTAGGGCGGCGCAGTCCACCCGACGAGCAGAAAACAAAGACAAGTCAGCAGCAGAGTGGCGACGGTAATGCCAGATGTTGGACAGGAAGACGAACCCACTTCGCCGGTGAGGCGTGAGGAGACGGTGGTGAAGACAAATCCTATCGCGACGATAAGGAACGCGCCCAACAAGTTGAAGCGCAGGTTGAGCTGCGGCGCGAGCATGATGATCACGAGCAAGAGGATGATTCCGCCCATCACCCAGTTCATCGAAAGATCCTGATCGGTGCGCGCAGCCGTCGCCTTTGCCGTGCGCGCGTCTCGCAGATCGGCGAACCCGCCTTTAATGCCGTGCCAGATCAACGGCATTGAACGAATAAGACTGATGATTCCGCCGGCCGCGACTGCACCCGCGCCGATATAGAGAATGTAGGCATGCTGAATTTGATCGACACTCATCTCCGCGATCGTGTGGCCAGTTTCCGGTGAAACAGGTCCGGCTACTAACGAACCGAAATATTTGATCGCCGGAATGAGAACTAGGTAGGACAACACACCTCCACCCATCATCAGCCCGGCGATGCGCGGCCCGATGATGTAGCCGACACCGAGCAATGCCGGGTTGTTCTCGAGCGAGATCGAAGCGCCCTCGAACGGTTTCCCGAAGACCTTCTCCGGAATTTCTTTCATCGCTTTGAAGATCTCGAGCGCGCCGTAATAAATGAAGCCGATGAGGAACCCGCCGATGATCACTTTGCCGCCACTTACGGTTTCGTCGGCGAGGTAAGCATCGCGATCTCCCGCGCACGCGGCTTCGCGCGATTCAGCGGACGCCCCCGCTTTCAAAACTTCCGCGCAAGCAGTGCCTTCGGGATATTTCAGATAACCGTGTTGCTGCACGATGAGCGCGCGGCGCGTCGGGATCATCATCAGGATGCCGAGCAATCCGCCCAGGATCGCGACCAACATCACGCGCATGATTTCGAGATCGAAGCCGAGAATCATGATCGCGGGCATGGTCACGCCAAGGCCGAACGCGATCGATTCTCCGGCCGAGCCGGCCGTTTGGACGATGTTGTTTTCGAGAATGGTCGAATCGCGCAATCCGAACTTCGAGAGCACGCGGAAGGTAGTAATAGCGAGAACCGCCACCGGAATCGACGCACTGACGGTGATGCCGACCTTGAGGACGAGATAAAGCGAAGAGGCGCCGAAAACGATCCCGAGGAGCGTCCCAAGGATGATCGGAATCGGCGTGAATTCGCGCAACCGCGCAGAGGCCGGGATGAAAGGCTTGAAATTGGCCGCGAGCGGATTCCCCGGTCTGAACCCGACGATGTCTGGCGTTTCGTTAGGCGGATTACGCGGGTCGATCGTGATCGGCGTGTTGTCCTTCATTGCCTAAACACGCAATCGCATTCCGCCGACACAATGGCGGCTACTGCGCACCGTGTCGAGCCGCGTCGATTGCAGCCAATGCCTGTTCCGGCCGTGCCCGGACCGCGATGTTCCCCGTCAGGTTCACCCAGCGCACGATCCCGTTCTGGTCGACGTAGAATTCCGCCGGGCGAGAGATGTCTTCGTGTTTCGGCCCGGCATGTGGATGCAGCAGATCGTAGCGCCGAATCGTCGCCGCGTCTGCATCCGACAAGAGCGGGAAAGTGTAATGCATTCGCTCTGCCAGACGATGGCTATCCGCGGCAGGATCGACACTGATCGCCACCACCTTCACTCCACGCGAAGTGAAATCGCCGAGCCTTTGCTGAAAACCCCGCAACTCGGAGTTACAGAGCGTTCACCAATGTCCCCGATAAAACATCAGGATCGCGCCGTGCGGTGAAAGCAGATCGGCGAGCGCGATTTGTTTCCCGTTTTGATCAGGCAACGTAAACGCCGGCGCGTTTTCGCCCATGCGCGGCGCTCCTGCAGAAGCCGGCACATCACGGAGGACGAAAAAGATTTCATAGCAGAAGAACGCGACTAAACAGACGCTAATTACCGCCAGAATCGATCCAGAAATTTTTCCGCGATAAAGCCTCGGATTTCCAAACGCGCGAAATAGTCCGGTTGCGAGCAGCACGAGCCCAACGCCGATAAGGAGAAGATTGAGCCACGGAAAATCACGCGTCATCGGAAACTGCGCGAAGTACACGTAGCTAAAGAGTCCGCCCAGGACGACGACGAACCCCAGCCAGAGCGAAACGTTCCAGCGCCGCCTCATGTCGAGCGCGCAGTCCCCATTCGCAGGGTCCATCGATAGAGCACGAATCCGATGATCGCGAACGCCAGCCCGCCGATAGCGATTCCTGCCTTTTCATAAGCAGGGCCGACCAGCGCGAGCGGCGCCGCTCTGCCTGAGAAAACCACGATCGCGGAAATGACAACGCCGAGAATGCTCTCTCCGACGATCAGGCCTGAGGCGAGCAACACGCCGAGTTGCTTGGTTGGTTCTGGACGCGCGGTGCGATCAGCGGCGCGATCGAAGATATAACCTACAATTGTCCCGACAACGATCATCAACGTGCTTTGCGTCGGCAGATAAATGCCGAGGCCGACTGCGAGCGGTGGAACACTATAGCGTTTGGTCGTTCGGCTGAGGATTTCATTCAGCACGATGATGCCGACACCGATATACGCGCCGGTCAAAATCAGGTTCCAGTCGATGTTGCGCGCCAGGACGCCCTGACCTAACGACGAAATCAGTCCAGCTTGTGGTGCCGGCAGAGGATTAGGACGCAGCTCCGCTCCCGGTGCGCCGACAAAACCGTAAGCCCGATTCACGAGGTCGAGCACTGGAGGTATGACGAACGCGCCTGCAATTACACCGATAATGAGGGCGACTTGTTGTTTCCATGGCGTCGCATCCACCAGCTGACCTGTTTTGAGGTCTTGCAGATTGTTATTCGCAATCGCTGCGACGTTGAAAATTACCGCGGTGGTGAACAACGCAAATGCCGTCAATGCCTTGCCAAGTTCCGGTGAGGCATACGGTTTGAGAAGCAGCGCGGCCCCGATTACTACGAGAATGCCAATACCGGAAAGCGGGCTATTGGAAGAGCCAATCAAGCCAGCCATGTAGCCGCAAACTGCCGACACGAAAAAGCTCATCAGGACCACATAAACGACCCCGCCAATAACAAACGTCCAGAGATGCGCGCCGAGTCCGCTCTGGTTCGCGAAGACTCCCAGCACCCAGGCAATCGGAATCATGCAAAGAAGCGTGACCATGCCGACAATCCCTATTGGAATATCACGCTCGGTGATCGGCAGCGTGTCGGCTTTCCCGGCTTTGCGCGCACGGTTCGCCGCCATCGCGCCGGCTAACCCGGTGATGACCGGCTGGATCAACTTCAATAAGGTCCAGATCGCAGAAACGCCGATCGCACCTGCGCCGACGAACCGAACGTAGTTACTCCACGTCGCCGTCCCGAGCCGTCCCACTTCGCCAGAGCTGAGTGCAGCGGCGACGGCTTTGGGAACCTGAGCCCCTGAGCTCACCATATCTGCGGCCATTTGCGAGTAATGCGGCACGCCCCAGCCCCAACCGATCAACGCGCCAATGAGCATCGCAATTCCAACCGCAATGCCGCACAGGTGGCCGATCGCGAGCAAGGCAAACGAGAGCGAGAAATCATAACCACTCACTCCGGCGCGTTTCCCAAAGCGAAACGTCTGCGCTAAATCCGCCGCGAAAATTTGCGTCGCAACGATCACGGCGAAAACCGCCGAGACAATCGATCCCCAAAGCACAGCGCGCAGACCCGCGCGTCCGTGTTCAACATCGTCGGCGTGTTCCTTGTCGCCGCTGCTGCCGACCTTGAGCACCTCAGCGCAGGCGACACCTTCGGGGTAGGGCAGGTCGGAATTAGTAACCAAGGCGCGACGCAGCGGGATCGAGTACATCACGCCGAGAATGCCGCCGAGGGCGCAAATCAAAAACGAGATCCAGAACGGAAAGCCCGTCCACCACCCAATCATGATCAGGCCTGGCAGAACGAAGATGATCGACGACAACGTGCCCGCGGCCGAGGCCACTGTCTGGACGATATTGTTCTCCTGCACCGTCGCATCGCGAAAAGCGCGCAGGATCGCCATCGAAATCACCGCCGCCGGAATCGAAGTCGAAAAAGTCAGACCAGCCTTGAGCCCGAAGTAAACATTCGCCGCCGTGAAGATCAGCGTGATGAAGACTCCGATGATGAGCCCGCGGACGGTAAGTTCTTTTTGCATATTGTAAATCCTGCCCCAGCGACGCGAGCGGAGAATAGTGTGGAGTCGCTGAAAAGGTCAACGTACCAGTTGTGGCTGAATGGAGCTTTAGCGACCTAGCCTTGGATGGCTCGTGGCCTTCCGCGAGGCAGGCCAGGCAAATCGGTGATCCCGGTGGTCTAGTGCCCGGCCAAGTTCTTCGCCGCCGGGATCACCGATCCCAGCCACAACGGGATTAGTCTTGACATTCGCGCTGCAAATTGGGTAGACGATGGCTCATGTTCCCGCCGCCGCGCATCAAATCGCCGGCGCGCTATTCAACTGCGTACGGCCCCGGCTACAACCCGGGAACTGCGTGAAACATTCAACCCAAAACCCCCACAATAATGAAAACCCTGCAATTACTCACTATCACTTGCGCCTCTCTTATGCTGGCATCACTGGCTAGCGCGCAAAAATATCATGCCTTTATCTGGGATAGCAGCAGTGGGCTGACTGATTTGGGCACCTTAGGCGGCTCAAGTTATGCCATGGGTATTAATGACAGCGGCCAAGTCGTGGGTTACTCCGAAGTCGGGACGACTCACCACGCCTTCATCTGGACGGCTTCCGGCGGCATGGTTGATCTCGGGACACCTCCCGGCTGCACATGGTCGCAGGGTGAGATGATCAACGCCTCGGGGGAAATCTCGGGTGAAGCTATCAATTCCATCAACAGGCAAATCCCAGCCTTTTGGTCGGCGAGCACGGGGTGGATGACTCTTGCGGAGGCGCACAATCCTTACGGAAGTTACGGCCTCGGTATCAATGACGCCGGCATGATGACCGGACAGATGTACGTTGGGTCATATGTGAACGCATTCTATTGGAGACCGGGCGGTGCCGTGCGTTTTGCCCCTCCTTTGTCGAGCGGCATTCATATGGCGGCTTACGATATCAATAATCACAACTACATTTCTGGCGAAGGCATTCTGCCGCCGGATGGCCGCTGGGAAGCGTTTATCTGGTCCCGCGAGACGGGCACGGTGGGTATTGGGTTTGTTCCCGGCTCCTATATAAGCCTTGCACATGCAATTAATGATAACAACGAAGTAGCCGGGATTAGCTATGGTTTCGGCTTCGGCGCCCCCACGGGCGCGTTCTATTGGAAAAAGGGAACAGGTATCGTGCCGATGCAAACTCTCGGCGGTATCATTGGCGCAGGGCTGGATATCAATCTGGCGGGAGCGATTGTCGGCTGGGCCAGCAACGTCTCCGAACAAACTCATGCCTGTATTTGGAGTAACTATACCAGCGTTCCGGAGGATCTCGGCACTCTTCCCGGCGGAACTATCAGCTACGCCCGCTCCATTAATAACTCAGGACAGATTGTTGGCTTTTCAGACGTGCCCTAAGAAGACAATCGACCAGTGCTGCTATAGGACCGAAGGTTTGAACCACGGATGACGCGGATGGTTCTCGCAACCCGACGGACGCCACTGCGGGCGTCCCTCCAATCCGCGCAATCCGTGTAATCCGCGGTTTTCACCTTCTGGGGAGCGCGAGCGCCCTCGAGCGACACGTTCTCTCTCAGCCATGTCGCTCCTAAATGGAGCTTCGCCCGCAAGAATCATCCAGGGGCTATACACAGGCCGCACCTACGTCACTCCGGATCAGTCAAACTGGACCACTACCCCAAGCGACTTGGAATTGGCCGTGCGTTCGGATTAACTCTTCGAAGGCCGGTTGATCGCGCAGCGGAATTTCAAAGGGAAACTTGGCGTGCGAACGATTCCAGCGGCCGATCCATTCGGAGGCGAGTAACTGATAGGAGCCGGAGTAAGCGGAGCTTAGGGCAGCCGGCGTAAGTGCGATGGTTGTCTCTTCTTTGGCGCCGGCCGGGCGGCCTTTGGCGACATAAAAACCGGCGGCGAGCAGCGCGGCGCGCGCCGCGGTGGAATGCGTATAGGTAAACAGCTCCACCGCGCGGCCGGAACAAGCCGCAAACAAGCGGCGAAAGATCGCGATCGTCCATTGTTCGCGGTGAGTTTGGCTCGAAAACATATCGTAGAAGATCAGGTCCGGCGGAACCGGGGCATCCACCACCGTCTCAAAGAAGTCGCCTTTCACCAGGCGCCAGCTGAGACCGGGGTGTTGCTTCGATTGCCACTCACCGTTCCGCAGAATACCTGCTGGTCCGCCATGACGAAGGTAGTGGAATTTGTCGTCATGCCGGAGAGCGAGGCGGAGAGAATCGAGATCGTTTTCGAAACTGATGATTTGCATCGATCGAACCGGTCCGCGTGCCGCGGCTTCTTCATAACACTGGATCGCGGCCATCGCGTTCGCCGCCGCGCCAAGCCCGACGTCCCAAATGACGAGCGGTTCAGCCGAGGCTAGGCGGACCCGCTCAGCAAGGGCGGATTGTTCGACATAAAGGCTACGAGCCTCTTCCATCGGTGGCGTCCGCATGTGCATGATCTCACCCGAGACATGCCGGATGCTGGCAAAGCCCTCGTGCGCGATATGGACTTCGTAATTGCCTAACGAAGGCGATTTCTGACGCGTGCGTTTGGGAGGGCGTGCCGGATATTCTCGGTCCGATTCCGCCAGAATGGCGCGTTTTTCCCGGTAAAAATCGAGGAACCGTCCGGCGAGGATTTTCTCCCGGATGTCGCGCATGAGCTGGTGATAGAAATGGATGTTGTGTTTGCCGAGGAGCTGCCAGCCCAGCGTCTCGCTCGCCTTCGTCAAATGATGGAGATAAGCTCGCGAGTAACGGGCGCAGGTCGGGCAAGCGCACTCCGGATCGAGGCTTTCCTCGGAGAACTTGTAAACGCCGCGACGCATCTGGAGAAGTCCGCGCGAAGTGAAGACAGCTCCGCGTTGCGCCAGTTGTGTTGGCATGATGCAATCAAACATGTCGACGCCGCGATGAACGGCCTCGAGAATATCGAGCGGCGTCCCGACACCCATAAGGTAGCGCGGCTTATCAGCTGGGAGAAGTTGCGCGGTCGACTCCGTCACATCTTCTCGCTCCGTTTTGCTTTCGCCGACCGCGAGCCCGCCGATCGCGAAACCGTCGAAGGGCATTTCGCCTAACGATTCCGCGCTTTCTCGTCGCAGCTCCGGGAAGAGCGCGCCCTGCACGATTGCAAACATCGACTGAGGGGAGTCGCCCCGCGCCGCCAGGCTGCGTGCGGCCCAGCGATGTGTGATCTCAACCGCTTCCCGCGCGCTCGCTTTGTCTGCGGTCGAAGCGATGCATTGATCGAGCGCCATCATGATGTCGCTGCCGATTGCAACCTGCGTTTCGATGCTCAGCTCGGGGCTAAGCAGAATGGTCTTGCCATCCAGGTAGCTTTGAAAGGCCGCGCCCGCCTCGCTCATCGAGCGCGAATGCGGGAGCGAAAAAATCTGGAAACCACCGGAGTCGGTCAGGACGGCGCGATCCCAGCTCATGAAACGGTGAATGCCGCCCATGCGCCGAAAAACCTCCGCTCCGGGGCGAAGCAACAGGTGATAAGTATTCGCGAGCAGGATCTGCGACCCCGCTTCCTCGAGCGTGCGAGTAAGCTGCGCCTTGACTGTCGCCTTCGTGCCGACCGGCATGAAGAGCGGTGTCGTTACTTCATTATGCAGGGTGCGAAAGGAGGCGGCGCGAGCGCGCGAACCGGAAGCCTCTGCTTCAAGTTGGAAATGCAAACGCGAAGCCGTCATCCCGCTGAAACTCCCCATTCTCACTTTTCATGCATGAGCGTTTGTCGGATCGATTTTAGCTCTTTGCGATGCGCCCGGTCGGGTTGGGGATAGGACATTTTCAGTTCTTCGAGCATCTCAACAATTGCCTGGGCCACCAGCAGCCGCGCATTTTTCTTGTCATCGGCCGGGATGACGTACCAGGGCGCCTCTTTCGTGCTCGTAGCTCGGAGGCATTCCTGGTAAGCGTTCATGTACTCTTTCCAGAGGGCGCGTTCAGCGAGATCACCGACGCTGAATTTCCAATTTTTCTCCTCATCTTCGAGTCGGGCGAGAAACCGTTTGCGCTGTTCCTCTTTCGAAACGTGCAGAAAGAATTTCGCGATGCGCGTGCCGTTGCGGCTGAGATGACTCTCCAGGTCGTTAATCGACCGGTAACGATCGCTCCAGATCGTCTTTTCGTTGGCCAGCTCGGCGGGCAATGCTTCACCGCGGAGAATATCAGGGTGAACGCGGACAACGAGCACCTCCTCGTAATATGACCGATTGAAAATCCCGATTCGTCCCCGCTGCGGAAGACAGCGGGTCGTTCGCCAGAGAAAATCATGATCGAGTTCCTCGGGGCTCGGGTGCTTGAAGCTGTAAACTTCGCAACCCTGCGGGTTAACCCCCGACATCACATGTTTGATGGCGCTATCCTTGCCCGCGGCGTCCATCGCCTGAAAAATGAGGAGAATGGCGTAGCGATCGTGCGCATAGAGCAGGTTCTGCAGTTCGCTCAAACGATTGACCTGATCCGCAAGCAACTGTCGATAGTGCGATTTCGATTTGTAGAGGGGTTTTGTTTGGGTCGGGCATTTGCTCAGCCGGAGCGCCTGATGGTGTCGGACGCGGAATTTCGAGGGATTCGGTTTCACTCGATTGAGAGTAGCTGCATTTCGGCGCGAGCGAAATACTGGACCGAGAGCGGGATGATTTGCCAATTTCGATTTGCGCCCTAAAGATTCGTAAGGCCGCGCCGTTAGTTCTGGTGCGGCCCGCCGGCAACAATACCCCGTGGTGTAACGGTAACACAGCGCCCTTTGGAGGCGTTATTCATAGTTCGAATCTATGCGGGGTAGCGCGCTACGAAAGA